>Ga0209986_10000868_pt1 | contig 29718 bp, 26 predicted proteins | sample BlataG_FD_183168 | JGI IMG/M metagenome (GOLD analysis project Ga0209986, IMG submission 183168) | Deep subsurface microbial communities from Black Sea to uncover new lineages of life (NeLLi) - Black_00105 metaG (SPAdes) (version 2) | ecosystem: Environmental > Aquatic > Marine > Oceanic >...
CGAAGAGACAAACCTAGCTCCTTTGAAAGACGTTGTTTCTAGTTCCCCTCCCGTCAAGGCTGGGGAGGGTGATTGAGCGATTATCCCCCGTTCACCCCCACCCCAGCCCTCCCCCGTCAAGGGGAGGGAGTTATAGTTCCTCTCCTCGATGGCACGGGCTTAGGGGAGGGTGATTGGGCGATTATCCCCTTGTTCACCCCCACCCCAGCCCTCCCCCGTCAAGGGGGAGGGTGTCATAGTTCCTCTCCTCGATGGGAGGGGTCAGGGCAGGGTGATTCGTATCTATGCTCGGCAGCCGAACCGCCGGGAAGCATGCATAAAGGAGGGGCTTTGACAAGAACCTCGCAGAGCCCGCCAAAACCCCTCCAGGTATGCGCTCGGCGTTCTCCTACACTGCTCCTACTTAGCTAGCAGGAAGTAGTGCAGGAACATGGTAGGATCTAGAGTGACGCCGGTCACGTTGGATTGGGTGACCACAAGGAGCTGCCCCTGCGAGAAGGGGATGGTGGGCACATCCACGGCCCACAGCTCCTGCGCGTCATGGTAGAGCTGAAGACGCTCGTCCCCGGTCAGTGGTGTGGTAACCTGACCGCTCTCCAAGATGGCATCCATCTCGGCGCTCTCATAGAAAATGCCCATGTCATCGGACGCTTCCGAGTGGCCCCAGGACCAGGTGTAGTTGTCCGGGTCCAGGTAGTCAGGATACCAACCCAGTGTGAACACCGGCATGAGCCCCGCACCAAAATTGTCGCAATACGTTGCCCACTCCGCATATTGCAGCGTCACCTCGATCATCCCTGTCTCCTCCAGGGATTCCTTGAGCACCGCCGCCACGTCTGCCTCTGTGGGTCCGTAGTGCTCAGGAGGATACCACAGGTCCATGACCAGCGGGTCGTCCTCACTGTACCCGGCTCCCTCCAACAGCGACTTGGCCGTATCCAGGTCGCGCTCGGCGAAGGCGTCTATGTGGGACCACATACCCATGGGCACCATACTGTACAGAGGTGCATGGGTCCCCATGTAAACCCTTTCGGCTATCAGTTTGCGGTCAATGGCCGCAGCGATGGCCTGACGTACCTCGGCCTGGTCGAAAGGCGGGGTGGTGACGTTGAAGCAGATGTACCGAATGTAGGCCCCAGGCCCCTCGGTGACTACGAGGTCAGGGCTCGCCTCCAGTTCGGGATAGTCGGTAGGCAACAGGGTCTTCCACGCCACATCTATCTCGCCGTTCTGCAGAGCCAACCTCATGGTCGTGGAGTCCTCGAAGTACTTGATGATGATCTTCGGCCAGGCCGGAGGATCGCCGTAGTAGTCCGGGTTCTCCTCCAACACCATCTCGACATCCCTTTCCCAACTGGTGATCTTGAAGTGGCCGTGACCACTGCAGGTGCTATCGGCAGTGATCTCTCCCTCGGGATAGCACTCCGGGCTAACAGGCGTGTATGGCTGTGTGGCCACCAGCAGTGGGAAGTAAGGAACCGCACTCGACAGGACGAACTTGACCGTCAGGTCATCCACCACGTCCACATGGTCAACGAAGGACGTCACCAGCCAGTTGGGATCGCCCTCGAGGGCAAACACGCGGTCAATGGACCACTTCACGGCCTCGGCATCAACAGGCGTGCCGTCCGGGAAGACCAGCCCCTCACGGAGAGTGAAGGTGTATTCGAGGCCGTCCGCGCTCACCTCGGGCATGGCCTCGGCCAGGCCCGGCTGGAGATCAGTCGTGCCCGGAATGTAGGTCAACAGGGGGTCCATGACGCTCTCAAAGACCTCCCAGGTATGGAAGTCATAGGCATTCGCCGGATCGAGGTCCGTAACGCTGTCGGTCGTGCCGATGATCAGCGCTTCCACCGGTGGCGCTGGAGGCGCCGGCGCCGCACAAGATGGCACCAGCGATATTGCCAAAACCGCGACTATGACTATCCCTGCGATCTTCGCCCATTTTGAAGTTGCTAGCATTTTCTTTTCCTCCTTCTGCTACTGGATGTGCATTGCCGGTTGTTGTCCAAGATTTCTTGTACTTGTGTTGGACTCACCTCCTTTCCCCGTCTGTTATTCTCTGACTGCCAATCGCAAAGCCAGGAATCTGCAATAGTATAACCGAAGATCGGTACAATGTCAAGTGTTTGCCAAGGCACAGCAGTTGTGATATAATATCGTTTGATGTAGAGTAACTACTAGGAATTGGGTCACGATGACGTAGCCCAGGGAGGATAGAGATGGCGCTTACCAAGACCGAGAAGGACGCCATCATCGGGGAATATCATATTCACGATGGGGATACCGGTTCGCCGGAAGTGCAGATCGCACTGCTGACGAAGAGAATCGACCAGTTGGTGGAGCATCTCAAGGCTCACAAGCACGATGAGCATTCGCGCCTGGGGCTCATCAAGCTGGTTGGTCAGCGCAGGCGGCATTTGAATTATCTCAATGAGACAGGTCCCGACCGGTACAGAGACATCGTGGCTCGATTGGGGCTGCGCAAGTAGTAGAGCTCTTCGGCGAAGGGGGTGATAAGGTTCGCTCCATCCTGTTGTACGAAGGCCAACCTTGAGGCCACAGGGTGGGTGGAGAGCACGCTGATCTGAGAAATCTAGGCCGGGTTGGGAGGCCAAGAATTGGAGAGTGTACCTCACCTTGTTGGCCAGGCATCCGTCAGGCACCGGGTAGCGGTGCCTGGGTGGGATACAGTTTCCAGTCCTTGACCTCCAAGCCCGGTTCAATTTGGAGGTAAAGGTATGAGTACGACTTACAATTCAACTATCGGAGACCACTCCATCATCATAGAGGCGGGCAAGCTCGCCGGGCAGGCTGGGGGCGCGGTTACTGTACGTTGCGGTGACACCGTGGTCCTTGTCACAGCCACAGCATCTAGGGAGCCTCGAGAGACAGTTTCCTTCCTGCCGCTGACGGTGGACTATGAAGAGCGCCTCTATGCCGCTGGGAAGATACCCGGCGGCTTTTTCAAACGCGAGGGGCGTCCCACCGAACGGGCGATTCTTCTGTGTAGGATGACCGACAGGTCTCTCCGTCCTCTGTTTCCTCGGGGGCTTCGCAATGACGTCCAAGTCATCGTCACCGCCCTCTCCGCAGACCAAGAGAACTACTTGGATATCCTGTCCATGATTGGGGCGTCGGCCGCCCTTTCCATCTCCGACATCCCCTTTCATGGCCCGATAGGGGCGGTGCGAGTAGGCCTCATCGATGGGCGCCTCGTGTTCAATCCTACGGCCTCTGAGATGGAGCACAGTCTTCTGGATCTACGCATGGCCGGGACCTCTGAGGGAGTGGTTATGGTGGAGGCCGGCGCTAAGGAGATCGCGGAAGACGTGATCGTGGAAGCTATCACACTGGGCCACAAAGCCATGCAGGAAGTGATCCAGGTTCAGAGGAGGATGAAAGAGGAAATCGGCAAGCCTGAGGGGACCTTCACGTACTCCATAGTCCAGGATGAGGTAGTAGAAGCCGTTCATGCCTGGGGAAGTGGCAAGGTGTGGGCGGCCCTCGCCGGTGTCAACGGCAAGAAAGATCTGAGCGAGGGGCTCGATGCCCTCCGGTCGGACCTGGTGGAGAAGCTCGGGGACGCGTATCCTGGGGAACAGTTGCAGGCCGCTTTCGACCAACTGATGAAGGACGAGGTCCGTCAGGGTGTGTTGAGAGAGAATCGTCGCCTTGATGGCCGAGACATGACCACGGTGCGACCTATAGGCTGCGAGGTGGGGTTGTTGCCTCGAGCGCACGGGTCTGGCCTTTTCAGTCGGGGAGAGACTCAGGTTCTGACAATCGCTACATTGGGAACGGTTAGTGACGAGCAGCGCTTGGACGGCCTCGGCACAGAGGAGTCCAAGCGCTTCATGCATCATTACAACTTCCCGCCTTACAGCACCGGTGAGACCTGGTTCCTCAGATCTCCGAAGCGTCGTGAGATTGGCCATGGAGCCTTGGCTGAGACAGCTCTTTTGCCCCTCATTCCTGAGCCAGACGAGTTTCCATATACCATTCGTCTGGTGTCTGAGGTCCTGTCCTCCAATGGCTCCACCTCCATGGCCAGCGTGTGTGCCACCTCCCTGGCGCTGATGGATGCCGGTGTGCCCATCAGGGAGCCCATTGCGGGCATGGCGATGGGACTGATCAGCGAGGATGATCGGTACGTGATCCTCACGGACATCATGGGTGTGGAAGACGCGTTGGGGGATATGGACTTCAAGGTGGCGGGCACGAGGCAGGGCATAACTGCGCTTCAGATGGACATCAAGGTCTCGAACATCGGTCCTGACCTTTTGACAGAAGCACTGGCCCAGGCTAGAGAAGGTCGCCTTGTCGCGCTGGACAAGATGGACGAGACGATCCCCCAGGCACGGGACGATCTGTCCCCCTATGCGCCGCGAATCTCCCTTATCAAGATCGATCCCGAGAAGATCGGGCTGGTGATAGGTCCGGGAGGCAAAACCATTCGGAAGATCATCGAGGAGACGGGGGTCAAGATCGACGTAGAGGACGATGGTACTGTCTTCATCGCCTCAACGGATGCCGAGGGTAGCGAGAAGGCCATAGAAATGGTCCGGGCATTGACGGAAGACCCGGAGATCGGCAAGATCTATACCGGCACCGTCAAGCGAGTGACGGATTTTGGCGCCTTTGTCGAGATACTGCCCGGAAGAGATGGCTTGGTGCACATTTCTCAACTCGCCGACTATCACGTACCCAGCGTAGGGGACGTGGTACGTGTGGGCGACGAGATCATGGTGATGGTCATTGATATCGACGCGGAGAACAAGATCAGACTTTCCCGACGGGCGGTCTTGGAGGGCTGGAGCCCCGAGAAGGCAAGGGAGATGGACAGAAAGCCGGGTCAGAGGAGAAGACCTGAGTCATCGAGAGACGGGGGGCGGTCTTCCCGAAGGGGTAGATAAGCAGATAGGCAAGGTGCATCACTGCGTGATGATACCTAGGGTGTTGAGAGATGGAAGACGCCATTAGGACACATCTGGCGATTGATGGCGTCTTTTGCTGTCTGTGGAGGAGTTGGTGAGCGAGATCAAGGAGTATGCTCTGGAGGCGGATGCTGTTGTAGAGCGTTGGAGAACCGATCCAGAGCTAGGCCTCAGTGATGATGTGGCCGAACAGAGGCTGAGGGAGTTCGGTCCGAACCGTCTGGAGGAGGAAGGACGGGTATCTCCCTGGCGTCAGTTCGCCGGCCAGTTCACCGGGTTCATCATCTTGGTGTTGATTGGTGCCGCTGTCGTTTCCGGACTTCTTGGGGAGTGGTTGGACGCCCTAGCCATCTTGGTCATCGTCGTGTTGAACGCAGTTCTCGGCTTCATCCAGGAGTACCGGGCTGAGCGGGCTCTCGAAGCGCTGAAAAAGATGGCGGCTCCATTAGCCAGGGTAGTTCGTGGTGGCGAGGTAAAGAGTATTCCGTCCGAGGAGGTTGTTCCAGGCGATATCCTTGCCTTGGAGATGGGTGATCTGGTGCCTGCCGACGCCAGGTTGCTGGTGGACAACCTTCTCAAGGTGGATGAGGCATCGCTGACGGGGGAATCCATCCCGGTCAAGAAATCAGCCAGATTTGCGGCCGATGAGAATGCACCGCTGGCGGATCGTCGTAACATGGTTTATTCCGGAACGGTCGTCACCTACGGAAAGGCCAAGGGCGTGGTCACAGACACGGGGATGGGAACGGAACTGGGAAGGATCGCCCACCTGGTGCAGACGATGGGCCGGGAAATCACCCCTCTACAGAGGCAGTTGGACAGGGTTGGTCGGTTGCTGGTCTATGGGTGTCTGCTGATCGTTGCCATTGTCTTCGCACTGGGTCTGTGGCGTGGGGTCCCCTTGGTGGAGATGTTTCTCACCGCTGTGACCCTGGCGGTGGCAGCCATCCCAGAAGGGCTTCCAGCCGTGGTCACCATCGCGCTTGCCCTGGGGGTTAGACGCATGGTTCAGCGCAACGCGTTGATCAGGAAGCTTCCCTCAGTGGAGACTCTGGGCTCCGCCACTGTCATCTGCACCGACAAGACAGGCACTCTCACACAGAGTGAGATGACGGTGCGCAAGATTGGGTTCCTGGGCAGGGTCATTGACGTCACTGGTGACGGATACGAGCCCGAGGGGGATTTCCAGCTCGATGGCCGGTCCGTTGGCCACGAGGATCGTGACCTGCAAGTGGCACTGAAGATCGGTGTGCTCTGCAATAGCGCGAGTCTCAAGCAGAAGGGGAACGGAGATGCCAGTTGGCACATCATCGGCGATCCGACGGAGGGAGCTCTTCTCACATTGGCGGCCAAAGCTGGTCTATGGCGGGCTGATCTGGAGAAGGTCTACACTTTGCTGGCGGAGCTCCCTTTCGATTCCAATCGCAAGCGGATGACTGCCATCTGGAGAAAGCCCGCAGGAGGGGTGATCGCTTGCGTGAAGGGGGCCCCGGACGTTGTTCTGGGCCTTTGCACCCATGTGCAGGGCGACGGAGAGGTAAGGCAGATAGACGCTGAAGAGAAGAAGGAACTGCTGGAGCTGAACAACCGGTTCGCCAACGAAGCGATGCGCCTTTTGGCCATGGCGTACCGGGATCTGGACGAGGATGTGAAAGAGCCGGAGATCGACAGAGTGGAGCATGACTTGGTCTTCGCGGGTCTAATCGCCATGAAGGATCCGCCAAGACCGGAGGCCAGGGAGGCGATTGCCGAAGCCAGGCGAGCAGGCCTGGAGGTGGTGATGATCACGGGGGATCACAAAAGCACGGCGGTGGCGATCGGTAATGATCTCAAGCTTCTCCGCGAGGGAGACCTCGCTCTTAGGGGACCGGAGTTGGATCAGATCGACGATGAGCGACTGTCGGAGATCGTGGAGAGGGTAAGGGTCTACGCGCGTGTGTCGCCGGAGCACAAACTGCGAATCGTCCAGGCGTGGAAAGGTAGAGGGCACATTGTAGCGATGACTGGCGATGGGGTGAACGATGCGCCGGCCTTGAAGGAAGCCGATATCGGCATCGCTATGGGTATCACAGGCACAGATGTCAGCAAAGAGGCGTCCGACATGGTCCTCACGGACGACAACTTCGCATCCATCGTGGCCGCCGTCGAGGAAGGGCGCGCGATCTTCGACAACATTCGTCGCTTCATCCATTTCCTTCTTTCATGTAACATAGGGGAGTTGTTTGCCATGTTCCTGGCTTCCCTGCTTGGGATGCCTCTGCCTCTATTGCCCATTCAGATTCTGTGGGTGAACCTGGCCACCGATAGTCTGCCCGCTCTGGCTTTGGGTGTGGAGCCGGCCGAGCCGGGGGGGATGGAACGGCCTCCTCGCCCGCCGACGGAAGGCATCATCACAAGGAGCATGGCCCGCATGATGGCCGTTCAAGGCTTGATCATCGGCCTGGTAACCTTGGGAGCGTTCGTGATCGAATACTATGTTGTCGGCGGAGGAGTGGAGAGGGCTCGGGTAATGGCCTTCTCCACGACCATTCTTGCACAGAACGTCCACGCTTTCAATGTCCGCAGTAACAGATACTCTGTCTTTGAGTTGGGTCTCTTCTCCAACCCGTGGCTGGTGGTGGCTTTCGGTGTTGTAGTTCTCAGTGAGTTAGTGATCATCTATGTGCCCTTTTTCCAGCCCATCTTCAAGACGATGCCTCTGACCCTGTTCGATTGGGGCATTGTGGTGAGTCTGGGTCTGATGCCGCTGGTGATCGTAGAGCTGATCAAATTGGCAAATAGGCTACTGGGGCGAAGGTAGTCACGATCAAGTGCCCTAGGGAGGGAAGTATGTCCAAGCCCTGGAGCGACACGACCAAGCGCTGGGTGGTTCTCGCCGTCATCGTGGTGGGGGCTCTACTCCTGTTCAGGGTTCGTAGTCTACTTCCTCCTGTGATTCTTGCTTTCCTCCTGGCCTATCTCCTCAACCCTTTGGTGGAAGCCCTGATGCGACTGCGCCTCTCCCGCACCAAGGCCACCGCTCTCACGTACCTGATCCTTCTGATTGTCGCGGTGGTTGGGGCCTCGATTTTGGTGCCCATGGTGGTGCAACAGGTCTCGTCCATCAACGTGGCCCTGCTGGCCATCTACGAGAGTGCGCTGGAGTTCATGTCCGACCACCAGGCGATCACCTTTCGTGAGTACACGGTGGAGTTATCCGACGTCTTTGAAAAGCTGGAGGACAGCCTGATACAACTGGTCACGGGCTTTGCGTCGCGGTCGGCGGGGGAGCTGGTTGACATAGCATTTGGCGTCGCGGCCGGATTCGCATCCACTCTGGTGTGGTTGATCTTCATCCTCATCGTCTCCTTCTGGGTAGCGAGGGATGCCGATCAGATTAGCAGAGTCCTGGAAGGGCTGATACCGATTGACTATCAGGACGAGTTCGTGAATCTACGGGCTAAGGTGGGCATTATCTGGGACTCTTTCTTCCGGGGGTTGCTTCTCCTGTCCTTGACGGTGGGCGTGATCACAACGGTCTCCATGTGGCTCGCAGGGGTGAAGAACGCGTTGTTGCTGGGCATGCTGGCTGGCGTCTTGGAGGTGGTCCCCACTATTGGGCCCATCATCGCCTGCATTCCGGCCGTCGCTGTGGCTTTCTTCCAAGGTTCAACTCATCTACCTATCCCCAACGGATGGTTCGCTCTCTTGGTCTTGGGCTTGTACGTGCTGATACAGCAGGTGGAGAACAACTTCTTGGCGCCGCGGATTATCGGCAGCAGCGTCAAGATCCATCCTCTGGTCGCGTTGGTGGGAGCCATCGCCGGGTACAGCGTGGCAGGCATCCTCGGTGCCTTCTTGGCAGCACCCCTGATAGGTAGTTCTCGAATTCTGGGAGAATACATCTATCGCAAGCTCGTGGGGGTGGAGCCGGCGCCGGAGGAGCCTGAAACGCCGGACGTATCTGGTGAAGGGAGAGAACCTGGAGCCCAGAGCGACGTTACGGCAGAGCATGATGGCCGGTCTTCCTGATGGCCCGGCCTTCCTTGAGGCCAAAGCCAGGGTTGAGGCCATCTTCTTCGATCTCGATGGGACTCTGATCGACACCGATGACGCCCTGCTGGAAGCGGTAGCCAAGAGACTGGAGCGGCTGCGCGGTCTGTTCCCTGAAAGGGATCCAAGGCCTCTTCTCCGCCGTGCTATGCTCGCCGCCGAGGGCCCTGTTAACCGCCTTGTAACTCTTCTCGATATGGTTGGATTGGATGACAATCTCTTTTCCATCGGTGACCGTTTGCGCCGCGTGAGGGGCATGCAGGTGCGAGGAGAGTTCGCGGCTGTCGAGGGCATCGTCGAGATGCTACATGCTTTGCACGATACCTATCGGCTGGGGGTGATAACCACTCGCTCTCGACAGGATGCTTTGGCTTTCCTGCGACAGTTCGAGTTGGAGGACTACTTTCAGGTGGTCGTCGCCCGCGAGGATACCTGGCGGCTGAAGCCCCATCCAGAGCCGGTCCACTCTGCTGCTGGCTCTGTTGGCCTGTCATCTGCACAGTGCGCCATGGTGGGAGACACAGCTGTCGACATCGTCTCTGCCAAGGCGGCAGGAAGCTATGCAATAGGGGTGTTGTGCGGTTTCGGGGACGTGGAGGACCTCACCGCGGCGGGAGCGGACCTGATACTGGAGGGGACTGCACAGCTCAGAGCGTGGTTCTAGGATCCCACAAAAGCCTCAGATCACGATTTCTTGTCCTGCTTCTGCTTTCTCCCCTGATGGCTCGATGCGATTTAGTTTGTCCAAGCTCTCCACGCGATCAACGAATAGTTTGCCGTTGAGGTGGTCAATCTCATGTTGTAGCACTCTGGCCATCAGGCCTTTGCCCCGCAGTCGTATTCTCTTCCCTCGTTGGTCCTGTGCCTTGACGACAACCCTGGCCGATCGCTTGACTTCACCCACATAGTCGGGCAGGGATAGACACCCCTCCTGGCCTTCTTGCTCACCCCAACTCTTCACTATCTCAGGGTTGCAGATGACTATCAATCTGCCGCGATGGTGGTCTTCGTTCTCGTCTTCTTCCTCGCTCTGGGGGAGATGGATCACAGCAACCCTCAAGGCCACGCCGAGCTGAGGTGCGGCGAGCCCGATCCCCGGGGCGGCATACATGGTTTCCACCAAGTCGTCTACCAACCCTTGCAGGGAGGGGCCGAAGTCACGCACCTTTTTCGCCTTCTGTCTCAATACTGGGTCACTGCTTTGCGAGAGAGGCCTGATGGCCATTGGTCTTCCTCCGTCTGTCTCAGCCCTGTTTCGGAAGGCCGATATCGTCTTCGATTCTAGCGTCTGCATGTGAGGCTGTCAAGTACCTGGCATCAGGGCCGCAAGAGGCAGGCTCGGCTATGGCGACTCCAGATGCAGCAAAGCTACGGCTTCTATATGGCAGGTTTGGGGAAACATGTCTAGAGGTTGGATCTCTACCAACTCATAACCGCCCTGGACGAGTCTTCCCAGATCACGGGCCAGCGTGGCCGGGTCACAAGACACATAGACCACCTTTCTGGGAGCCAGGTTCAATAGTGCGGCTAGCGCTTTCTCATGGCATCCCTGGCGAGGGGGATCGAGGATGACGGCGTCCGCTTGCTGGTCCAGGCTGGGTAGTATCTCCTCCGTACGGCCCTGGATGTATTGCACGTTCTCCAGGTCCTGCGAGTTGAACCGGGCGTCAGCAATGGCGGCTTCGCTTTCGTCTATTCCGACGACGGTGCTCACCGCATCTGCCAAACTCAACCCGAGGACACCTACGCCGCAGTAGACGTCCAGTAGCGCCTCATTCCCCTGAGGGCTCAGATACTGCTGCACGGTCTTCACCAGGTGCTCAAGCTGGGCGGTGTTGACTTGGAAGAAACTGGTGCTAGAGATCCGAAAGGACCGGCCAGCGGCGTTCTCGGTGATGTAATTGTGGCCCACGTAGGTGACCGGCGTTCCGTCCTCCAGCAGGAGGACGCAGGAGACGGGCACGTCCGCCTCGAGCGCTGGTGCGGTCTCCCCGACAGTCTCCAGAACCAGGAGCTGTTCACCTGTGGTTACACCGGCACGTATTGATACTCCTTTCAGTTCGGGGAAGTCTATCTCAAGAGCGGAGAAGACCTTGGCCAGAAGGGGATGCATGACATGGCACTCTCGTATGGGCACCACGCGGTGTTCCCTCGGTGCCAAGAAGCCAAGTTGTCCGTCGTCGTCGAGGTGTAGTTGCACACGGTTGCGGTAGTTCCAAGGGTCCCTCATGCGAAGAGTCGGTCTCACAAGCACATCAGCCAGGTGGCCGACACGTTTCAACTGGGACCGCAGTATCTCCTCGCGAAAGTGCAGCTGAGTCCCGTGCGCGATGTGCTGCCAGTCGCAGCCTCCGCAGGTGCCGAAGTGGGGGCAACGGGGCTCAACCCGCTGTGGTGATGCGGTCACCACTTCCTTCAGGCGGGCGCGACCGTACCTGGACTTCTCGTCGACGAGCTCAACGATGATGTCTTCCCCCGGGAGAGCGTAGGGCACGAACAGCACCTTGCCCTCGTAGCGAGCAACTGCGTCACCGCCGTGAGCGATGTCCGTTGTCTTGACTTCTATGGTGCTCACTCTCTCGCGGAAATTGATGCGGCAGGTCGTTCGGGCATGGTGTAATAGGCGCTTCGACTGCTGAGAGAGAAGAGGTTCACTTTCCGTACTCCTTCACGAGTTCTTCCATTCGCCCTAGAGCCTCTTCGATGTCTACTAGCGAGGTGGCGTAGGAACAGCGCACGAAACCCTCTCCGCTATCACCGAAGGCACTCCCGGGCACCACGGCCACCTTCTTCTCCAAAAGGAGCTTCTCAGAGAACGCCTCGGAGCTTAGCGACGTATTCTGAATAGAAGGAAACGCGTAGAAGGCGCCATGAGGTTCAAAGCAGGGCATGCCAATGGTATTCAAGCCCTGCACGATAACGCGGCGTCGCTGGTCGTATTCGTGCAGCATTTCCTGGAGAGCGTCTTCGCCATCGCGAAGAGCTTCAATGCCTGCTGCCTGTGCAGGGGTTGGAGCGCACATGATGATGTACTGGTGTACCTTGAGCATGCCTGAAAGGATCTCAGCAGGAGCGGCCGCATAGCCCAAGCGCCATCCCGTCATGGCGTAGCTTTTCGAGAAGCCTCCTAGCAGAATCGTTCTGTCCCTCATGTTGGGCAGGGAGGAGAAGCAGACGTGTTCCACCTCGTAGACGAGTCGATCATAGATCTCGTCCGACAGGACTAGAATGTCGTTCTTCTGCGCCAGGGACGCGATTTCCATCAGCCGGTCCCGGCTCATCACAGCGCCAGTGGGGTTGTTCGGATACCCTATCAACATGGCCTTGGTCCGCGGTGTGATCACCCGCTCGATTTGGGCCGCCGTCACCTGGAACCCATTCTCCACCCTGGCTTCCACCACTACAGGAGTACCGCCGGCGAAGATGATGCCAGGTTTGTAGGAAACGAAGCATGGCTCAGGGACTATCACCTCGTCACCGGGCTCCACGACCGTGAGCAGGGCGATGTGCAAGGCCTCTGAAACACCTACCGTCATCAACAGCTCTTGTACCGGATCGTACTGCACGCCGTACAGTCGGGCCAGGTGACTTGCCAATTGCTCTCTTAGTTCGAGCATCCCTGCATTGGAGGTGTAACTCGTTTCTCCTCTTTCCAGCGAAGAGATCCCTGCGTGGCAGATTTGCTGGGGGGTGGCAAAATCGGGTTCCCCTATTCCAAGGGAGATGACGTCCTCCATAGTGGCCAGGACGTCGAAGAACTTCCTGATTCCAGAGGGGGGCACAGAACGTACTCTTTGCGTAATGACCTCTTTCACGTTTTTCCTCACTTCCTACAACTCGCGTACTTCTCCACATAGACGCCTTATGTTCCACTTACCGCTATCTGCGCGATAGGCCAACTCGAATCGCTCATCTCCCTGAGTTCGAACGTGGAAATGGAGAGCCGAGGGACTACGCCACGTCTTCTCGACAACTTCCACCACGAAGCGTTCGCCGCCCAAGTCAAAGGAAAGGGGTCGTTCTCCATATCTGCTTCCTGAATAACAGTGCACGTATGCAGTCTCATCCATTTCCTATCCCAGATCTACCTCGCAGTCGTCGCCTATGTCCACCTTTGTGAAGTTGCCTCTCATCAGGCTGTGGCTGCCGACAAGGGATTCGCGAAGCATCGTGTGCCGTAGGTGTGCTCCTTGATCTACGATAGAGTCACTGACTATGGAGTTCTCTATCACTACCCCCTCAGCGATAGACACATAGGGGCCGATCACTGAGTTGGTGATCGAGGCCGAAGAGGCGACATACACTGGTGGGATGATCACGGAGTTGTGTGCCTCAGGTTCCTGACCACCGCTCTTCTCCAGCAAATAGCGATTTGTGGCCAATAGCGTTTCCGGCTTGCCGCAGTCCTCCCAGACTTCGACGGTGCCCGTTTCCAGTTTGGCTCCCCGGTCCACCATCTGCTGAAGAGCGTCGGCCAGGTAGTACTCGCCCTTGGTCTTGATGTCGCCTTTGAGAACTGCCTCTATACACTCCAGCAGCAGAGCAGAGTTCTTGATGTAGTACATGCCGACGAGAGCGAGGTTGGAGATCGGTTCATCTGGTTTCTCCACGAAGCCGGTGATGAAGCCATCCTGGAGCGTGACCACGCCAAAGCGTCGGGGATCCTCCACCTCTTTGACGAAGATCACTCCGTCGGACGATATGCCCTTGAGGAAGCCAAGGTCGGCCTCGAAGATGGTGTCTACGAAAACGATGAATACTGCTCCCACGAGATGCTCTCGCGCCAGGAACAGAGCGTGGGCTTGGCCTTTCAACTCCTTCTGCTCGACATAACTGGCGGCGAAATCGTAGTTCGCGCCGACATGTTCCCTTATCTGATCCCCAAAATGCCCGATGATGAAAACCACTTCCTGGAAATCCAAGTCCGTCAGCCTGTCCAGGATGTGGTCCAGAACCGTTTTTCCTGCCACCCAGAGCAGAGGCTTGGGCTTGGTATGAGTCTGGGGCCTGAGTCTGGTGCCCAGCCCGGCCAGGGGGATAATGACTTTCATCACTGGCTTGCCTTTCCTGTCTTCCTAGTTGATAGAGGTCCAGGTCCACGGTGGTCTCTGGTCAGTTCCCGGTTGCAAGCAACTGTTGGTACAACTCCGTCAATGCGTCGATGTTGCGATGTAGAGAGTAGCGGATTGTCACTCTCTCTCTCGCTTTCTCGCCCAGGGAGCGGCGAAGTTCGGGGTGCTCGATGAGAACCCTGAGGGCCAGATTCAGCTGGCTTGCAAGGTGGTCCGGATCTACAACGATGCCCGCTCCGCTCAAGACCTCAGCATCGCAGCCGACGTCAGTGGCGACGGTTGCCATCCCACAAGCCATGCCCTCCAGCAGGGCGATGGACAAGCCCTCCACATTGGATGGCAGCACGAATATGTCGCCCGCTCGCAGAACATGGACGAGTTCATCCTTGTCCTGAACCAGACCGGTGAAGATCACGTTCTCCCTGCCGTAGCGATTTCGTAACAGGTCGTACTCCAGCCCATTCCCAACAATCACCATCTTATGGGAAGGTGGTAGCTCAAGCCCCAGGAAAGCCTGAAGAAGAGTGCCCACGTTCTTCTCGGGATCGAGGCGACCACAGTAGAGCACAAGGAGTTTGGCCTCCACCTCCTCTCTGTAGGTGGAGGCAGCAGGGCGGAAGACGTCCGTGTCCACGCCATTGGGGATGACGTGGAGCCGTTCATCGGGTACTCCATACGCTGCCAAGATATCCTTTTGCTCCTGGGAGAAGATCACGACCCCATCGTACCTGGCGAGGGCCGTAGACCACACACGATAGAGCAGGCGTGAACCCACACCCCAGAGGCTTGAGCGGCGATCATATGGAGCGTGGAAAGTGGCTACGACGGGGATGCCCAAGCTGTGGCAGAGGTGTGGGAGACTGAAGTCCAGATGGGAGAAGGAGAGAGACACATGCGCTATGTCAACCTCTTCATCCTTCAACGTGCGTTCTATCAACCTCTTTGTGCCCGGCAACGAGATCAAATCATGATCCCACAGGCTGAAGGACCTCAGCTTGGTGCTTCCAGGCTCTAGTTCCGTTCTATCGCGCTTGGGCCCGTGGTAGAAAAAGACCACTTGTGCACCACGGGCTTCCAGCCCCTCCCTGAGCTGCTTGGAGTACATTACCAGGCCGTTGCCGCGGTTCCTGGTCCTATGTCCAAACCAGGCGACCTTCATATGACATAGCTTCCGAAGCGAGTTTCTTTTTGAGCCCATAACTGGGAGGGCAATGAGATTATAGCACCATGCGAACCTGAGAGCAAGGGGTTCTGGGGAGCGCATGGAAAAACGCTTTCCAATGCGGGCGCGGAACTACAAGTCTCGCCGCACCACAGACGGTTGAAGTACCGCACGGCGTGCCGTGCAGCTAGGGCAACGTCGCTGTTTGGCCTATGGCCCGAAGGTCCATTGGGCCGGGAGAGAAGCTGATCACCTGTTGCTGGTGCCGCGAAGGTCCCCACTTGCTTCGTGATGTAGCAGGTTCCTTTCCACACCTTCCTTTGGAGAGTTGTTCGCTGCTATCGATGAATGATACGCTCACCATTGCCGAGCCCCGATTCCGGGCCGGTGGTGGCCTAACCTAGACTGCTTTTCGTTCTGACACAACTCCTTCAACTCGGTAGACACGAATCGCGCGCCATTCGAGCCTCTGTCAGCCTCGTGGTTAGGCTCAGACCAGATTATGACCTCACTAGGACCTGGTTTTGACCTCACGCTGGTATGATGGTGATGGTAACCGTGAAGTGGAGCTGTGTGACTCGAGTGATCAACTTCACAGGTACGTCAAGGGACCCAAGGGGCTCTTGCAGGGGCGATGCCCCGTGTCAGGAAGCTCTGCGCGTCTACTCTTGTGCTGACACTGGCTTGCTCTGTGCCAGGGGCAGCCTTGGTGAATCGACACAGATTCCGGGATGTGCTGTTCTGCGTTGTCCAAACCTTGACAGCTATCAGTGACTGTGCTATAATGTTTTGTCGTTTGGCGGAGTGTGAAGTAACAATATGAAGGAGGTAGTATCGAATGGATTTCACGATGTCAGATGAGCACCTGCTCTGGAAGCAGACCGTGAGGGAGTTCTCTGAGCAAGAGCTAGAGCCCATCGCCAGGAAGATAGATGAGGAGTGGCACCGGATACCCGACGAGGTCATCGACAAGATGGCCGATTTGGGTATTTTTGGGATCACCATTCCTGAGGAGTATGGTGGCTGCGCTGTACCGGGCGAGGAGATGCAGTATGCGGTGACCACCATTCATGAACTGGCCCGCGGAGAGTTGAGCATGTCCCTTCCGGTGTATACCTTGCTGTGCATCGGCTGGTCCATGATCCTGGTCCAGTATGCCACCGAGGAGGCCAAGGAGGAGTTACTGCCCAAGGTTGCCTCCGGCGAGTGGTTCATGGGGATAAACACCACTGAACCAGGGGGAGGCTCGGACCTGGCTGCCATCAAGACGGTTGCCACCAAGGACACCGGCGACAGTTGGATCGTGAACGGCGAGAAGGCCTACATCAGCGGCGTGAGGGAGGCAACGGAGAGAGGCGGTGGTCATGCCACGCTCTTCTTGACCAATCCCGAGCTGGGGTATAAGGGAGCCACCTTCGCTTATTTCCCAGCCCAGGCACCAGGCACGAGCTATACCACGTATAGCGATATGGGCCGTATGGGTCTCTCCACCGGAGGGTTCATCTACAAAGATGTCGAGATCCCCAAGAAGTACGTTCTGGGTGAGGAGGGCAAGGGTTTCTACGTCAACATGGAGGGCTTCAACGTAGCTCGCGCGGTAGTGGCGGCAGCGTGCCTGGGAGGCGCGGAGAAATGCCTGGACATCAGCCGCGACTACACCAAGCAGAGGATTCTCTTCGGTAGGCCGTTGCTCAACTTCGAGGCCATCTCCTTCGAGATGGTAGACGACAAGGCCGAACTCGAACAGTTGAAGCTGATGCTGATGAAGGGCGCCTGGCTGATTGATGAGTACTACAAGGATAAGTCCAAGGTTGATTTCCGTGAGATCAACCGCACCATCGCCATGTGCAAGTGTTATGCTCCGGAGATGGGTGTGCGTGTCGCCAGGAACGCCATGATGTACCACGGTGGCTTCGGCTACACCAAGGACACGCCGCTGGAGATGTCCATGAGGGGCACCATGTCGTATCTGGTGGGCGCTGAGGGCGGCTATCACGTCATGAAGATCATCATGGGCCGTGACTGGTTCGGCGACGAGGCTGTGCCGTTCCGTGGCACCCAGACGGGACATTAGGTTCCTGGAACCGTCCGTCAGTACAATGAGCAGCCCGTACTTGCTAGCGTAAGATGCCAGGGGGGACATTGTCCCCCCTGGGACTCTGTCTGTATCACCCGACTCATATCTAGGCAGGGCCACCTCTCGGGATTGGCGGATAGCTGTTCTACTCAAGCCAAGAAAGGGGTCGTGCCCGTTTCTTTGTGTTGTGTAGGGAGGGTTCTTCATAGTGGCCATCTATGAGTTTGAGGGCAGAGTCCCGCGGCTCGGTGACAACGTCTATGTGCACCCCTCGGCTGATATTATTGGATTGGTGACGTTGGGCGATGATTGCTACATTGCCCCGGGGGCTCGCATCAAGGGCGATTACGGCGAGATCGTTATTGGTACAGGCACCAGCATTGAAGAGAACTGCGTGATTCATGCACGACCTGATCAGGTGACTCGTATTGGCGATTATGTGACCGTTGGTCACGGTTCGATCATCCATACTGCTACGGTTCACGACTATGCTGTCATCGGGATGGGATCGATCATCAGCGATTGGGCGGTGGTGGGGGAGTGGGCTGCGATTGGTGAAGGAGCTGTGGTCACTCAGAACACGGAAATCCCGCCAGGCAAGGTCGCGGTCGGCTTGCCGGCCAAGGTCGTTGGCGATGTCAAGAAGGAATGGAAAGAGCTGTGGGGTAGCTATAAGCATGTCTATGTGGACCTGGCCCGTCGCTATCCGACAGGGTTGAAAGAGGTAGGATGAGGTGAGTGCTGCGGATGAGGAGAAGGTAGAAGTCGTCATCGTTGGGGCTGGCCTGGCGGGGCTTTCCACCGCTTACGTGCTCGCGCAGGCTGGGGTTGACACCGTCATCGTGGAGCGAGGCGACTATCCCGGGGCCAAGAACGTGACCGGGGGCAGGATCTACATGCACCCGCTCAGGCACTACTTGCCTGGTCTGTGGGAGGATGCTCCTCTGGAGCGCCATGTGACCAGGGAGACGCTGACTATGATGGCGGAGGACTCCTCCACCTCGGTAACTCTTGATAGCGCTCGGTTCAGGGAGAAGCCTTATCACAGCTATACGATCCTCCGATCGAAGTTCGACCGCTGGTTTGGTGACAAGGTGATGGAGGCGGGAGGCTTTGTGCTGCCGAAGTATCGGGCAGATGACTTGATCATGGAGGATGGCAAAGTAGCAGGCATCATCATGGGTGAGGAGGACGAGATCCGCGCTGACGTCGTCGTGGCTGCCGATGGAGTGCTCTCGCTGATGGCTGAGAAGGCTGGTCTGCGCCAGGCGCAGCAGCCGAAGCATTTCGCTGTCTCAGCCAAGGAAGTCATTGAGCTGCCCCCCGAGGCCATCGAGGAGAGGTTCAATCTCGGAGCTGGCGAAGGAGCCGCTCAACTGTTCTTTGGTGCGCTCACGGAAGGGATGCTGGGGGGAGGGTTCCTTTACACCAACATAGACAGCATTTCCCTTGGATTAGTCGTGGGTATTGAGTCAGTCATGGAGAGAGAGCCCAAGATCGAGGTGCACGAGTTGATCGAGGACTTCAAGGCTCGCCCAGAGATACGCAACTTGATCGCCGACGGTGAGACGGTGGAGTATTCGGCTCATGTGATTCCCGAGGGGGGAGTCAATGCCATGCCCAGACTCGCCTCGGATGGCATACTCGTGGTCGGCGAAGCGGCTGGCTTTGGGTTGAATATGCTGCTGACGGTGAGGGGAATGGAGTTCGCTGTGGCCTCGGGAGTCATGGCCGCGGAGACCATCAAGAGGGCCAGGGAGAAGGGGGACTATTCTGCGGCTTCGCTGTCCCATTACGAGGATCTGGTGAGGGAGAGCTTCGTCCTGAAGGATCTCCACACCTTTCGCAACGTGCTGAGCACGCTGGAGAACCCTCGGCTTTTCAACTACTACCCGCAAGCCGTATGCGACATCTTCGAGACGTTGATGTGGATCGATGAGAATCCGAAGCCCAAGATATCTTCGACGGTCATCAGGGAAGGGATCAGCAAGTTTCTGAACTGGTCCACCATGAAAGATGTCGTAGGGATGCTCCGTATCTGACCAGGACTCGCGGGGAGGTTGTCGGCCTGATGAACATAGAAACCAAGTTGGGACTGGACGTATTCAAGATTGACACGGAACCGCACATCATCATCAATCAGGAGATCTGTGGGGCTTGCGAGGAGAAGTTCTGCCTGTACGTGTGTCCAGGGAAGCTATACTCCATCAACAGAGAAACAGGGGATATGGAGGTGGAGTGCTCGGGTTGTCTGGAGTGCGGGACGTGTATGATAGCGTGTGTTCACGGGGCGTTGGACTGGAACTACGCTCGCGGTGGTTTCGGTGTCCAGTTCAGGTTTGGCTAGGGAGCTGCTCCAGTACCTGACTTGACACCAAGGGCGAGCTTTGGTTAAGAGCGCAGAAGTGTAAGAATCGCAAATGGATAGGGAGGGCACGGGAAAAATGGACATCGTCGTGTGCATGAAGCAGATACCAGATCTGCAACAGATAAGGATCAAGGAGAGAAAGCCCATTCTGGAGAATGTGCCGCTTGTTTGGGGGGACCTGGACAAGAACGCCATCGAGGAAGCCGCGCGCATCAAGGAAAAGGCCGGCGAAGGCAAGATCACGGTGGTGGCAAAAGGGTCCGATAAAGTCCAGCAGGGTATCCTGGAACCTCTAGCTATGGGTGCGGATGAAGCGGTGTTGTTGATGGACCCGGCTTTCGAGGGCTCCGACAGTATGGGCACGGCCAGGGTCTTGGCCAAGGCCATAGAGAAGGTGGGAGCCTATGATCTGATCATCTTGGGCGAGGGCTCCACGGACAACTACTCTGGGTTGGTGGGCTCAGCGCTCGCTGAACTGCTTAATCTACCCGAGATAACCTATGTCAGGGAGCTGAGCGTCGGGGACGGCAAGGTCACGGCCGTGAGGAACATGGAGGAGAGCTTCGAGGTCGTGGAAACCGACCTGCCAGCAGTGATCACGGTGGCTCAGGAAATCAACGACCCGCGATTGCCCAAGTTCATGGCTATCCGCAAGGCGGGTGCCAAGCCCAGGCACGAGTGGGGACCTGCTGACCTCGGTCTCTCTGCGGATGAGGTTGGGGCTGGTGCAGCGAACGTTGAGACACTGAGCAACCTGGCTCCGGAGCAGGATAGAAAGAACATAATGCTCGAGGGCGCCTTGGACGAACAGATAGAAGGTCTCGTGGACGCCCTCATCAAGGAAGGAGTACTGGGGAGGTAGAGATGTCGGAGATTCTGGTCTATTGTGGCAAGGACGAAACCGCGTTTGAACTCGTTTCCAAGAGCAGTGAGTTTGCCAAGGAGTTGGGTGCAACAGTCAGCGCCGCGGCGTTGGGAGAAGGCGCGGCAGGCAAGGCAGACGACTATTTCTCCTACGGGGCGGACAAGGTCTATGTGTCCGAGCATCCCTCCCTCAGCGACTTCTATGTGGGGACCTTCGCTGAGGCTCTCAAACAGATCGCGGAGAGCGGGGATGTCGAGTTTGTGCTCCTTGGGTCAACCAAGAGAGGCAAGGAACTGGCCGGTCGTCTGGCGCAGAAATTGAATGCTGGTGCGATCACCGACGCCAACGATCTCGAGGTTAGCGACGGCAATCTCGTGGCCAACAGGTATGCCTATGGGGGTAACACTGTGGCCTCGATCGTCGTCAATACGCCGAAGAAAGTCATCTCGGTCATGCCCAAGACCTTTGAGGCAGTCCGTCAGGGGGCAGGGCAGGGAGCGGTGGTCAACGTCGATCTTGATCTGGCGGCTCCCGAGGTGCGGGTGGTGGAAAGGAGAGAGAAGGCGGGCGACCAGGTCAATCTGGAAGAGGCCGAGATGCTGATCTGCGTAGGCCGAGGTGTGGAGGACAAAGAGGATCTGGCGATGATCGAGGAACTGGCAGGGCTGATAGGCGCCGAGATCGGTTGCACCAAGACCCCGGCCAGCGACTGGGAGTGGTTCTCGGAAGAGAGGATGGTGGGGTTGTCAGGCAAGAAGTGCAAGCCCAGCTTGTACATCTCCATTGGCATCTCTGGGCAGATCCAACACACTGTCGGAGTCCTGGACTCCAAGGTGATCGCCACCATAAACACGGACGAGAACGCCCTCATGTTCAACATCACGGACTACGGCATCGTAGGGGACTATGCCAATGTGGTGCCCAAGTTGATTGAGAAGCTGAAGAGCCTGTAATAGCTTCGCTCGAGACCTGAGAGGGACAACAAAAGGGGGCTGATGCTCAGCCCCCTCCGTTGTGGGTCATTGATGATCCCCTATGACTGATTCTTGGCGACTGAGGGCACATGACTCTTTTGCAGAGGACCGTCGGTCACCACCAGGGTGACCTGAACGCCGGCTTGCTGTTGGGAGGTTTCAACGCTTATGGTCGCAGAGTGTGGTCCCGGATCTGTTGGGAAGCTTTGCAAGGAGACTACTACAGTAGTCAGGCCGAATCCACTGTCAGGAGTTAGGAGAATCCAGGGCTGATCGGCGCTGGCGGTCCAGGCTTCACAGTAATCACTGATATGGATCTCGTCACTGCTTTGCAGGGTCACGGAACCTTGTTTGATCTGTGCATGGACGGTTGTGGGTGAGTTGGTGCTGCAGGAGTCGACGGTCATATGGTAGTATGCAGGTATGGTCGGTGTCGTACCCTGTTCAGAGAGGAAGATCATGAGGCTAGGCTGCACGCTCAAGGGGATCGGCAGCAACCAGGACTTGCTGGCTGAGAAGGGCTCCCACTCCGACCAGGTGCCATTCTGGTTGCGGAAGCGCATTTGATTGGCCCAACCACTGCCATGGACGTAGAGCTGGACCTGAGGGCTTGTCGTTGACCAGGCTTCGTTGTTGATGATGACAGGATACACTGGATATCCTTGGCCGTTGTTACGCTCTCCCAAGTCCAGCGTCCAGTAGTGATAATAGGTGCTCGTGCCCGAAAAGGCGTAGCCTCCACCGCCCTCCCGGAAAGCAGGATTCAGCATGCTGGCCCTATGTGAGGGACTCTCCATCCAGTCATCGACCGCCGTCTCCGCTGTGCTATAGCCCGCGGCTATGTTTTCGCCCAGGCCCAACCAGTTAAGGTATCCGGCGCTCTCGATGCGAGAGACCCACTCCGGTTCGCTGGGGCAATTGTGGGCGAAGCAATCGTGATCGGCCATCCAGTCGCTGTGAAATTGGGCCGAGTCCGTCAGTTCCCCAGCGGCCTTCAGGGGAGGAACGCCATTGCTGACCCGTTCCAGGTTGGTCAGGTGGACCACCTCGTGGCCGGGCGGTGCGCTCTCGTATGCCAACCCGGATGTTGTGTCTCCTTCACGCGGTATCGTGTCCGTGAAGTACTCCATGGCCGTGTCACCGTTGGGAGCCACGAACCTATGGCCAGGGGGATACCATCACCCTCCTGGCCCCATAGTGGTGAGGAACCGATCAATGTCAGGATACAGAGAGCCGGCAAGAGGACAGCCAAGAGGGTTCTGCGCGCCATTTTGCTTTCCTTCTGGGTAAGGACAATCCACGGGTGTTGGAAGATCCTACTCCCCCACCATTATTCTAATGACCACACCGTGGAGCGTCAATGGGAAGATAGTACTAGTGGGGCCAAATCCACATGGCACCAAAGTACCGTTGACCGTGTGGGGTAGATGGAGATAACAGGCGCTGAATGGAGCTGATCCGTGTCATGGAAGTGATGAGGGGCTGAAGTCCGAGCGACTGGGCTAGGCGGCTCGGAGACCAAGAGTCCAGCACGTCTGGCTATCGCCCTTTGACAAATGCGAGTACGACTGTTATAATGGTATATCGGAGGGCAAGATGTATGCTATCATAGAGACGGGTGGCAAGCAGTACAGGGTGTCTGCGGGGCAGAGCATCGAAGTGGAGCAGTTGCACGCGGGTGTTGGCGAGACTGTGGAAATCAATGATGTCCTGTTGCTCGCAGACAACGGAGACGTAGTGGTTGGCGCACCCACCGTGGAAGGGGCCAGAGTTGTGGCCACCGTCTTGGAGCAGGGTCGAGGGCGTAAGGTTATCGTCTTCAAGTTCAGGAGTGGCAATCGGTATCATCGCAAGCGTGGACACCGTCAGGCCTATACCAGGTTGCGCGTCGAGGACATCGTTCGTGGCGGCGCGGCTGTGAAGGGGCCGGTGCGGCGGACCACGGTCGAGGAACCGGAAGTAGCCGCGGACGAAGGGATTGTGGAAGCGGAGCGGGTTTCCCTGGATGAACTGGAGCTGCCATCCCGAGTAACCAAGGCGCTGACTGGTGCCGGTGTGAAGACGGTAGGAGACTTGTTGAGCTTAGAAGAGGAGGCCCTGTTGGCCATCCGCGGGTTTGGTGCCAAGTCACTGGAACAGGTTCGTGAAGCTTTGGAAGCCAAGGGCTTCGTCCAAGGCTAGTTGGGAGGTGTTGATGTGGCTCACAAGAAAGGTGGCGGCAGTAGCCGCAATGGTAGGGACAGCGCCGGCCAGCGGCTGGGCGTTAAGCGGTACGATGGGCAGAAGGTGAACGCGGGTACCATCATCGTTCGCCAGCGAGGCAGCACCTTCTATCCAGGACAAAACGTGCAGATGGGCAAGGACTACACTCTATTCTCGGTCGTGGATGGCTTCGTCAAGTTCGAGCGCGCTTCCCGACGCAAAAAGCGGGTTAGCGTTTACGCGGAGGTGGCAGTCTAGGATGAAGAAAGAGATTCACCCCGAATACTATCCTGAGGCTCGGGTAGTCTGTGGTTGCGGTAACAGTTTCGTCACAGGGGCCACCAAACCGCTGATCAAGACCGACATCTGTTCTGCGTGCCACCCATTCTTCACTGGTGAGCAGCGCATCGTGGACACGGCCGGCCAGGTGGAGCGATACATGAGGCGCCTGGAGAAGCGAGAGGAAATGGGCAAAGCGGTGGATTCGAAAGCTGAAGCCAAGAAAGACGGGTGAGAGACGCCCAAGGCAGAGTGACGGCCTGCATTTGGCAAGGGCCCGAAAGGTGGGAAGGCAGGGCGGAAGCGGTAGAGCACATGGTCGATAACGGGGGCAGGAGTTTCCTGCCCCTTCTTGTTGGGTCGCTTGGCGGACGTGAGCGAGACGGGAGGCCAGGAAGATGCATCCTAGATACGAAGGTGGCTGGGTAGAAGTGGTTTGCGGTGGCATGTTCAGCGGCAAGACCGAGGAGTTGATCCGCCGAGCCAGGCGAGCCCAGATAGCCAGACAGAAAGTGCAGGTCTTCAAGCCGGCCTTGGATGATCGGTACGAGGTGGAGAAGTTGGCTTCCCACAATGGCGTGTCGTTGGACGCGGTGAGTGTGGAAGATGCAAGGCAGATCTTGGCGCTGCTGGGCCCAGACACTCAAGTGGTCATCGTGGACGAGGCACAGTTCTTCGATCGGTCGATCGTTGGTGTCTGTGGTTCCCTGGCTGATGCTGGCAAGAGAATCATAGTCGCCGGGCTCGACACCGATTTCCGCGGCGAGCCGTTCGGCCCAGTGCCTCTCCTGATGGCTGAGGCGGAGGTTGTGGACAAGTTACAGGCTATTTGCGTCGTGTGCGGAGCGCCCGCCACACGTACGCAGCGTCTAATTGACGGACGACCCGCCTCCTACGAGGACCCCATCGTCATGGTGGGAGCCAGCGAGGTGTACGAGGCTCGCTGTCGGAACTGCCACGAGGTGCCAGGAAAGCCCAAGAGACTGGAGAACCACCATAGCTAGAGACCGATGCCACGCTCAGCATCGCCTGCCACGGCGGCATTGCCGAGATCGCCAGCGACAAGATCGTAGTACAGGATGGCGATACCCGTCTGGCTTCGAGCTTGATACATCTTTCGGGCGGAGATGGGGGTGTTCAGCCCTCCGGTCACGCCAGCCAGCTGGACCTCCTGGATATCGTCGGCACCACAGGGCCTCGAATCCTGATCGCCGTTCACACCAAGAACCCCGGCTACTTCCTCGTGCAATTGGCGGGGCGCGCGAGGGGACTGAAGTGCAGGCACCTCAGCTCGGCGAGGAGATGTCTCTGACAGCCTGAGTGTTCATTCGACGTCACCCACTGTGATGCGGACTATGGTGCCGTCCGGTCGGCGAAGGACCAAGGCTCCATCAGCGTCCACAGTGTCGGCCCGGCCAGATTCCTTCCCCCAGGGCGTGGTTACCTGTACTTTGTCACCTAGCAGGCGCAACCGCGTCATCCATCTTTCGTGAGGCGATTCGCCTCTTAGCAATAGATCGTACTCACTCTCCATCAGCCGCAGCAAAATGCGTAGCAGTTCTAACCGGGAAGCCGGTCTTCCCAGCTCCTCAGCGATACTGGTAGCGACATCAGCTATCTCAGGGATGAGGCTGACATCCAGATTGACATTCACGCCTATGCCTATCACTGCGTAGTCAAGCACATCCCCACTCAGGCCGACTTCAGTGAGTATCCCACCGGTTTTCTTCTCGCCGAGCAGGATGTCGTTGGGCCACTTGAACTGGACGGGCAGCCCGGTCACTTCCTCTATGGCGTTGGCTACGGCGAGGGAGCTGGCCATAGTCAGGCGCGGCATCTCAGAGGTCGTCAGAGAAGGGTGGAGGATGAGAGACATGAGGAGACTGGTACCTCGTGGAGCGAACCAGCTTCTGCCTTGCCGCCCTTTGCCCGCCGTCTGCTCATCGGCTACTATGAGCGTTCCGTCAGGAGCGCCTTGCTTGGCCAGCTCCTTGGCCACCTCGTTTGTGGAACTGACGGAGTCGTAGCAGACCACCTCTTGGCCCATGAACCTGGTGGTCAAACCTCGTGTGATTGTGTCGGGCGACAGCTTCTCCATGATGGCTCCGCCGGTGTCGGCGAGGGTGTTTGAGGAAACCCCAGGCCTTCGTGCTCTGGCGAGGTTTGCGATCTCGCCGTCCGATGGATTGCCTTTCATCCATGTCGGGACTGATAGATCCAGAGGGAGCTTTGAGAAGCGTTTTTCCCGTCCCATGACGAAAGGCCTTGACTCACACCGCTCCCGGAGCTATAATTCGGGCTACTTTGATCATCATATTCTGATCGCCGGGTAGTGTCAAGAAAGGGGGGCAAGTGGAGGGTGACCTCAAGATCTTCGTGACCCGACTGATACCCAAGGCGGGCCTGGATTTGTTGTATGGCTTTGCGGAGCTGAGGATATGGCAGGAGGAGGTACCGCCGCCGCGGGACGTGTTGCTCGAGGAAGCAGGAGAAGTGGATGGTCTTCTCAGCTTGCTGACCGACACCATCGATGCGGAGTTGATGGATGCTGCGCCTAGACTCAAGGTGGTGAGCAACTATGCCATCGGTTACGACAATGTTGATGTGGAGGCAGCCACCGAACGCGGCATCATGGTGTGCCACACTCCCGGGGTGCTGACAGATACCACTGCCGACTTCGCCTTTGCGCTATTGGCCTGCGTCGCCCGCAGGGTGGTGGAGGCTTCGGAGTACGTTCGGGAGGGAAGATGGAAGACCTGGGGTCCGATGCTGTGTCTGGGATACGATCTGCACGGCGCGACACTGGGATTGGTGGGTTTGGGTCGCATAGGTAGCGGCGTGGCCAAGCGCGCTACAGGTTTCGACATGCGTGTTCTCTATCATGACGTTTCTCGTCAGCCGAGCAGGGAGGAGGAGCTGGGCTTGACCTACGTAGACCTCGAGACCTTGCTGAGGGAGTCGGATTTCGTTAGCTTGCACACACCTTTGACGCCCGAGACTCACCACATGATGGGTCGTGAACAGTTCACAATGATGAAGAGCACAGCCATTCTCATCAACACATCGCGCGGTCAAGTGGTTGATCAGAAGGCCCTGTACGAAGCGCTGGTTTCGGGTGGTATCGCTGGCGCGGGACTAGATGTGACTGATCCAGAGCCAATACTTCGCGACGACCCCCTCCTCACGTTGGACAACTGTGTGGTGGTGCCTCACGTCGCCAGCGCCAGTGTCGCCACCCGTACGATGATGGCGACGATGGCGGCCGAGAACCTCATCGCCGCGCTGCAAGGCCGCATGCCACGAAACCCGGTCAACCCCGAGGTGTTGGACAGAGGGTAGGAACGTCGGAGACCAATAGCTCTCGTGGGGAGAACACCCTCGGCGTGTGGGAAGAACGTTTACGGTCGACCCAAAGGCGCTGCGCACGCGAGAGTGACGAACTTGACAAGTAAGCTACCGTCTGCTAGTATTGAAGCTTGAGTGAGGTGATGGCTCTCAGGACTCTGCGTGGTGTTGCTCAGATGCGCACGTTCCTTTACAATGCGTGAGCTCTATAGCTCTCGACGTACGATGTGAGCTCTTATCCAGAGGGGTGGAGGGACCGGCCCTTTGAATCCCCGGCAACCTTCCACGGAGGGCAAGCAACCTGGGCTAGCCCAGCCAGGATGAATTGCCAGATCTGCCTCTGTTCCGTGGTTTCGGTGCCAATTCCGGTGGGTTTCGTAGCTGTCATGCAGTTGGGTTCTACGAGGTTGGGCTAGGAGAGGCATTCCCCAATGGCGCGAAACCAGGAAGATGAGAGGAAGTTGCGCTTGCTCTCTCTCCGAATAGAGAGATTTTTTTTGCCCGAGCGCCGCTAGAATGAGTGAGGTGTTGGTATGCGTACCATTGAGTGGCATGATGGCGCAGTGCGCATGATAGACCAGCGCAAGCTGCCTCATGAATATGTGGAAGTGGAGTTCATCGACTATCGACAGGTAGCTTTGGCCATTGAGGAGATGTATGTCCGGGGGGCGCCGGCCATTGGTGCTGCAGCCGCCTACGGTCTGGCTCTGGCAGCCGTCCACAGCAAGGCGCGGAGTAAAGCTCAGTTGGTGGCGGATGTGAAAGAAGCGGCCGACGTGCTGCGCAATACTCGGCCCACTGCGTCAAACCTCTTCTGGGCTCTGGACCGGATGCTGGGCAGGATGGACGACGGGACTCTGGAGGGCATTGAGCAGATTCAGCAGGCCCTTATGGTTGAGGCGCAGGCTTTGGCTGACGAGGATGTCGCAGTCAATAAGCGCATGGGGACCTATGGGGCAGAGCTGATAGAGGATGGATACAACATCTTGACTCACTGCAACGCTGGAGCCCTGGCTACTGTGGACTACGGCACTGCGCTGGCGCCAATCAGAACAGCCTGGAAGCAGGGCATGAGAGTCCACGTGTTCGTTGACGAGACCCGGCCTCGCCTTCAGGGTGCACGGTTGACTGCCTGGGAGCTGATGCGTGAAGGCATTCCCATGACTCTGATAGCTGACAACGCCGCAGGGCACTTCATCCAGGCGGGAGAAGTGGACATAGTATTTGTGGGCGCTGATAGAGTGGTGGCTAATGGAGATGTGGCTAACAAGATCGGAACGTACCAGTTGGCTGTGGTTGCCAAGGAGAATGGCGTGCCGTTCTACCCAGTGGTCCCAACTTCCACGATAGACTTGGCTATCGACTCGGGAGAAGACATTCCGATAGAGGAGCGCGATCCCCACGAAGTGACGCACGTTTGTGGCCAGCCCATTGCGCCCGAGGGTGTACGTGTCGCCAATCCCGCTTTCGACGTGACGCCTCATCGCTACGTCTCTGGCATAGTCACCGAACACGGCATCGTCTATCCTCCTTTCAGGAAGGGGCTGTGCTCGGTCGTGGAGGGGCGTCGACCGTGAAGCGTGCGTGTTGGAGGGTCTGATGCGCCAGCACTTCAAGCCCGAACTGATGGCGATGAACATGGGCAGTCTACCCCACACCGATCCGAAGGAGGCCTGCCACCTGATACGACGGCGTTTCCCTGAAGTGTCGGGTTGGCCTCAACTGCCGAAGCGTAGTTACCTGGAAAACATGTATGCCCAGTTCAGCGAGGGGTTTCCGGGGATCGTGGTGGAGGAAAATCGCGTCTATGTCGATCGCAGTCGAGATCTCAGTCAGGATCTGGAGAGTCTGTATCAGGCCTACTTGGAGAGCGATGTCGACGCCTATGGCTTTGGTCCCACGTTTGCGGCAGGGTTGGTCGAATGGGCGAAGGGCAAGTTCAATTCCTGCAAAGCTGTGAAAGGACAGGTTACTGGCCCCATAAGCTGGGGCCTGACTGTGCTGGACCACGAGAGACGTCCCATCCTCTATGACGAAGTGCTCGCCGATGCTGTTGCCAAGCACCTGCGGCTAAAAGCCGCCTGGCAGGAGAGGGAACTCCGCCGATCTCATCCCACGACGATAGTCCTGCTCGACGAGCCCTACATGGCTTCCTTTGGCTCACCCTATGTTGCCGTGACACGAGAGCAAGCGATAGCTCTAATCGATGAGGTACTTGGCGGCATAGAAGGTCTGAAGGGAATCCATTGCTGCGGCAACACTGATTGGTCGCTCATCCTCTCCACTTCCGCGGATGTCCTCAGCTTCGATACGTACGATTATGCTGAGTCGCTGTCGCTATATCCTGCGGAGGTGGAACGCTTCTTGAGGCGGGGTGGCATCATCGCGTGGGGCATTGTGCCTCG
>Ga0209986_10000869_pt1 | contig 29662 bp, 31 predicted proteins | sample BlataG_FD_183168 | JGI IMG/M metagenome (GOLD analysis project Ga0209986, IMG submission 183168) | Deep subsurface microbial communities from Black Sea to uncover new lineages of life (NeLLi) - Black_00105 metaG (SPAdes) (version 2) | ecosystem: Environmental > Aquatic > Marine > Oceanic >...
CCTCACCCTCTTTAATATCTCTTTAGTAACCCTATCCCCTTCCCCTTAACAAGGGGAAGGGGAATTGATTATAAGAGAGGCTTCGCCTCTCCTTAACTCTCTCTTAAACCCCACCCATGGTAAGGGGAGGCTAGTTTCCATAAAGGGGCTTTGCCTTCCAACCTTTCCCTTAATAAGCTTTTTGTATTGTTGTGCCACCACCATGACCTTCTATTTCACTGAGCAAGGCGTGCGGCAGCCGACCATCTATGATACAAGTAGTTGAAGTGGCAGACAAAGCTCTCAGGCAAGCTTTAATCTTTGGAATCATTCCCCCTGAAGCCACGCCTGAAGCCATTAAATCTCCAGCTTCATCGGGTGAGAGACGAGGCAGCAAATTACCTGACTGGTCACAGACGCCAACCACATCAGTCAAAAAGATAAGCCTCTCAGCACCGATAGTGGCGGCAATTTCGCCAGCCACAACATCAGCATTGATGTTAAGCACTTTATGCGCTTTATCTGGCTGAGCAGGAGAATGGAGACCGAGCGGAGCAATTACCGGAATATAGCCAGATTGCAATAGTGCTTCTAGGGGAGCGGGATTTACCTCCACCACCGTGCCAGTATAGCCCATCTCTTCGTCCTTAATCCTACCTTGAATGAAAGCCCCATCCACACCACTAATACCCACCGCATTTCCACCCAAGCTATTGATAGCGGCTACAATCTCCTTGTTGACCAAGCCAGCTAGCACTGAAATCACCACCTCAAGCGTTGCCTCATCAGTTACCCGTTCGCCGTGGACAAATCTGCTGGGAATCCCTCGCTTTTCCAGCCAATCGGTTATCACTTTACCACCACCATGGACTATAACCAACGATTTACCCTGCTGCTGAAGCTCAACTATGTCCTCAATAGTGGTATCATGACTACCCAAGGTGGCACCACCAAGCTTAACCACGATAACCTTGTTCAATTTATCGCCCTTGTTTCTTAAGTTCTTATTTATCAACCCTATCCCGAGTTAAAACGCCCCTCAAAAGCTCTCTTACCCACAGATTAGGTCATATACTGACTGTTAATAGTTACATATTCTTCGGACAGGTCGCAGCCCCAGGCGGTGGCATTGCCGGAGCCCAGGTTAAGATTTAAATTTATAGATACCTCGCTCCCCTTTAATAGCTGGATTACACTTCGCTTACCGAAGGGCAAGAGTCTACCCGCCTTTACCACAGGGATATCGCCAATATAAAGGTCGAGCTTTGATTCCACCACCTCCACCCCACTCCGCCCCACCGCTGCCATAACCCGCCCCCAGTTGGGGTCAGCACCATGAACCGCCGCCTTTACCAGAGACGAGGTTGCCACTGTCCTGGCAGCCGACCTCGCCTCAGCAATAGTGGGTGCTCCACCAACAGTTACCTCAATAAGCTTAGTTGCTCCCTCACCATCACGGGCAACATACCTAGCCAGATAGATACAAACCTGGTCAAGGGCTTGCTGAAAGGCATCAGCCTGGTCGCTACCTTGGATAATCGCTTCACTGCCAGTCAATCCATTAGCCATGAGCAGCACCATATCATTGGTGCTGGTGTCGCCGTCGATAGAAATCATGTTAAAAGAAACATCCACCGCCTTTTTCAAAGCCGATTTAAGAAAATCCATCTCTACGACGGCATCGGTGGTCAGAAAACAAAGCAAGGTCGCCAGATTGGGATGAATCATCCCCGAGCCTTTGGCTACCCCACCAATGGCGAACTCATTACCATCAATCTTGACTGTTACCGCCGTTTCCTTAGCAAAGGTATCAGTGGTGAGCATCGCCTTTGCCAGCTCATGACCACCGTCCCTAGAAAGGATAACCTGCTCTATAGCAGTTCTTATGCGCTTCATCGGTAGCGGTTGACCAATCACGCCAGTGCTGGCTACCAGGACATCCTCAGGTGATATTCCAATGCCCTCAGCGGTTAGCTCTGCCATCTCGGCAGCATGGGCAAGACCCTTCTCACCGGTGCAGGCATTGGCACAGCCGCTATTCACCACTAATGCCAAGGCTCTTCCTTGTTGTAGCCTTTCTTGAGATAGAACTACAGGGGCTGCCTTAATACGGTTAGTGGTAAATAGAGCCGTAGCCGCACATGGCACTTCAGAAAAGAGAATGCCGAGGTCCAGTTTATCTTTGGCTTTTTTATTTATGCCGGCGCAGGTAGCACCGGCATGAAACCCCTCAGGCGAGGTGATGGTGCCTTCAGGAATAGATTCAATTTTGACTTCCATTATTAGCTAAACGATATCACAGTTATTAGCTAAACTATATCACAGTCCACATAGCTAAGCAATGAGATTGCTTAGCAACCCTATCCCCCTTTAAGCACCCAGAAAAATCTTCGATTTTCCTGGGGACCCGCTTTATCCCCCTTCCCCTTGATAAGTGGGGATGTATGGTGGGGGTTGCAGGCAGTGGTAGAATAGTCTAGAAGCCTGACGAATATGTTTGCAAAAGTAGTAACTACTACTACATGGTGTCTATGAGAGGATACAAGTCCATATGGTTACAAGAGAAACCAGATATAGTTTAGATAGTGTTAAACAAGATGTAATGTCTTTTTTTACTAATGATAAACATTGGGCATATCAATATGGATCAAAAGCAGTTTCTTGCAGCAGGAATTCACCATTTTACAAGAAACAGGTACAAGTAATATTTGAAGAGAAATACCCACATGATATTACTGGTAAAGCAGTCAATGAACTTATCGAGGACAAATTCTTAAAAGCTGAACCCCGTACTTTTAGAAAGAATATGCATGCAATTTTTGTATACAGACGCAATGTAAGATACACAGTAATGGCAATAAAGATGAAAGCTAAGATATTAGAAAGGTTTAGTGATGATGAAGTGAATGACGGTGTAGGGAAATATGGTGAAATTCTCTTTGGTCATCTGTTTAAAAAGAACCAGTTTAAAATAATTGGTAGAGATACCAATGAATTCAGAGATAGGATTTGGAAGAGGTCTGATAAAAACCTAGATTTTATTATAGAAAGAGATGGAATAAATTATGGAGTAGAAATAAAAAACACCTTTGATTATATGCCACAAGATGAATTTCAGGAGAAGCTCGAAGTGTGTGAGTTCCTCGGTCTGTTGCCTTTATTCCCACTTAGGTGCCCATCGGAACTACAGTATACACAAATGAAAGATTGTGGTGGTCTAGCTCTAAAGTTTAAAACACGGATATTCCAACCCGGGTTTCAAGGTTTAGTAACAGATATTTGGAATAATTTCCGTCTCCCAGTTAATATATGGGAGGAGATACCACCTCCAGTAGAAGCTATTTTCTTAAATTTTCACCGCCGCAACCTCTCAACATAATAGACAATAAGTATTTAATAGGGGTTACATTTTTTGTATCTGACATTAGTTTGTTTTTGTGCGTTTTTTAATTTCGCACATGGTTTCCTACCCCTCCCTTCCCTTCTTCTGGAGTTTGTAGAGCTTGGTGATAGACCACATTTTACCATCCAACTTGCAATCTGGCAGCCGAAACAGGTAAACTTAATCCCGGCTTATGAAGATTGTGCGTTTTGCCATTGACAATAAGGTTCAGTACGGCATATTACAAGGCGAATATGTCCAAGGCATTGAGGAGGAGCCTTACCGTGACCTCAAACCGTCTGACCAGTTCTACCGGCTAAGCAACGTCAAACTGCTGTCCCCATGTACCCCGTCCAAGATAGTGGCTCTGGGACTTAACTACCATAGCCACGCTAAAGAAGTTAATGCCTCCATCCCCAACGCCCCCCTGATTTTCCTCAAACCATCAACGGCAGTAATTGGACCTGAGGAAAACATCGCCTACCCCTCTAGCTCACATAGGGTTGACTATGAAGGCGAGCTGGGAGTAGTGATAAAGAAACCAGTGTGGCTAGTATCAGTAGAAGATGCGCCGGACTATGTCCTTGGCTACACCTGCTTTAACGATGTTACCGCCCGCGACCTACAATACCAGAATAAGCAGTGGACTCGAGCCAAGAGCTTTGACACCTTTGCCGCCGTGGGGCCGTGTATTGAAACTGAGCTAGACCCAGGAAATGTTGTTGTGGAAACATACTTAAATGGGAAACTCAAACAGCAAGCCAACACCGGTGACCTTATCTATTCCATACCGGAACTGATAAACTTCATATCCCATGTAATGACCTTGCTGCCGGGGGATATTATTGCTACTGGAACACCGAGCGGCATTGGACCGATGTACCCCGGTGATACGGTAGAGATAAAGATAGACGGAATTGGTACACTGAGAAATTATGTGGTCAGGAGCAACGCATAGACTGGCTACCCCTCCTTCGCCTTCTTTTGTAGTTCGTAGATTTTGGTGATTGCCTCTAAGGGAGTGAGGGAATCAACGTCGAGGACTGCGTTGCGATGACGCAATTTTGGTGTGTGGCCTAGCTTTCAATGAAATATCTAAGTCAGCATCTAGTGCATCAGCTACTCTACATAATCTATTGATGGTGATATTACCATCGCCTCTTTCCAGACGTGATATGGCGGGCTGCTTTGTTCCAACAAGTTTAGCTAGCTGCATTTGGCTGAGATTCAGTTCGCTCCTGCGCAACAAAATATCTCTTATCAGCCTAAATTCAGGCTCCAAAGCTTCATACTCTGCTCGAACTTCTGGGTCTGCTAGAAGTTCTGCCTTAAAATCTTCGTATTTTATACTCTTTTTGGGCATTTAGACTTCCCCCTATAAGCTAGAAGAATACTACATTTTCCACATCAAGATTTGACTTCAGTCAACATTATAACATATATGTTATATAACGCAACCAAGTTAAGGACGATTCTAGGGATTACAGCGTGCCCTATAGTCAAATATTCTACTCTGGGCTATTTCTAGCTCATTCTTAGGCGTTTTGGCAGTCTTTTTTAAGAAGGCATGCAAGAGAATGAAACTACGTCCACTAAAAGCGAAATATAGAATACGATAGCGATTTGAACTATGGCGTATTTTAAGCTCCCAAACCTCTGAACCTGCAAGTTTTTCAACACGCGGCTGACCTAAAGACAGGCCAAAGTCCTGCAGCAAGTCAATATACTTCAAAATCTTTGCCTTTACTTTAGCGGGTTGCTGACGAATGAAATCTTGAACGGGGATATTCCCTTGGCTATCTTGATAGAATTCAATCTCCCATTTCACATCTACAATATAGCACTTGGGATGGAATCTGCATATAAGTAAACACCGCAGAATTTACTGGTGGAGTTATTTAACAAAGAAAGATTGCTGGTCTAGAAGTTTCCCTACCCCTCTCTCGACTTCTTTTGTAGTTCGTAGAGTTTGGTGATTGCCTCTAAGGGAGTGAGGGAATCAATATCCAGCTTCTCAAGCTCCTCCATAAGCGGTGACTTTTGCCCTAAGAGGGGCAATTGCTGTGGTACTGCCTCTTTAGGTCGGCGGCGACCCTTGGATGAGCGTGCAGCTAACGTTTTCTGGCTATCCCCCTCTAGCTCTTCCAAAACCTCCCGGGCACGGTGCAACACTGACTTGGGCAAACCGGCTAGCTTAGCCACATGAATACCATAGCTCCTGTCCACGCCACCGGGCACAATCTTGTATAGAAAGGTAACCTCCCCACCCTCCTCAGCGACGGCAACATTGAAGTTCTTCACCCTAGGCAGGAAGCTGGCTAGCTCCACCAATTCGTGATAATGGGTAGCAAACAGGGTCTTGGCTCCAAGCCTAGGATAGCTATGGATATACTCGGCAACGGCTCGGGCAATGGAAAGTCCATCATAGGTGCTGGTGCCGCGCCCAATCTCATCAAGGATTATTAGCGAGTGCGGTGTGGCATTATTCAGGATATTGGCAGTCTCCACCATCTCCACCATAAAGGTGGATTGACCAGCCGGCAAGTCTTCCCTGGCACCAATTCGGGTAAAGATACGGTCGACCAATCCAATAGTAGCTGAGTCGGCGGGGACAAAGCTGCCAATCTGAGCAAGAAGCACAATCAAGGCTACCTGCCTCAGATAAGTTGATTTGCCTGACATATTGGGACCGGTGAGGACAATAAGCTGGGCATCGTCGTTGGACAAAAAGGTGTCATTGGGCACAAAGCTGCCCTCAACCAGGCTCCTCTCAACTACCGGGTGACGCCCCTGTGAAATAACGAGCTCGTGAGCCGTGGTCAACTCAGGTCGGACATAGCTATATCGCACGGCAACCTCAGCCAAGCTGGAGAAAACATCTATATCGGCTAAGGCATTGGCTGAAGTCGAAATGCTCTCGCTAGACGCCCCTACTTGATGGCATACCTGGCGAAATATTTGAGCCTCGAGCTCAGAAATCCTGTCCTGAGCATTCAAAATCAATGACTCATACTCCTTTAGCTCTGGAGTGAAGAATCGCTCGCCACCAACCAGTGTCTGCTTCCTGATATAATCCTGAGGCACCTGGGGAAGATTGGGCTTAGATACCTCAATATAGTAACCAAAGACCTTATTAAAGCCCACCTTCAGCGACTTGATTCCAGTTCTTTCTCGCTCCTGGCGCTCAAGCTCAGCCAGGTATTGCTTGGCATTTTTAGATGTCTGGCGAAGGCTATCTAATTCGTGGGAGAAACCCTGCTTCACCACACCACCCTCATCCAGACCGCCGGGCTGCTCCACTATAGCCTGGGAGAGCAAATCAACTACCTCCGGGCAGGGCTTTAGCTGAGCTTTCAGCCAATTCATTGAGCGAGCAGACTCAAGCACCTGCCGAAGCTTTGGTATTATCTCCAGGCTTCGTCGCAGGGCAACTAGCTCACGCGGAACAGCAAGAGCGCCCTTCACCCTGTTAATCAATCGCTCAAGGTCAGCCACCTCTCCAAGCAAGGAAATGGTCTGATTGCGAGCCAGGGTATGAGCATAGAACCAATCAATGGCATCCTGTCTCTTATCAAGCTCGGTTATATCAAGCAGGGGCTGCCCAAGCCACCTCTTTAACAATCTGCCTCCCATAGCTGTTCTGGTCAGGTCAATAATTGATAGAAGCGAGCCACCAACGGTTCCAGAGCGACTGCTATAGAAAAGCTCCAGGTTTCTCTGGGTTTGCACATCCAGCGCCATAAATGAATCAGTGGAGTAGGTAGTGAGCCGGGTTAGTTGCCCCAGAACCCCCTTCTGCGTTTCCTGAATATAGTGAATAATAGCGCCGGCAGCTCTGAGCGCAAGGGGTAAATGGTCACAACCATAGCCCTCAAGGGTAGCTACGCCAAAGTGCTCCAGCATTGTTTGACGGGCTACCTCCGACTCAAACCAATAATCCTCAAGACGAGTTACTGAGGCAGCCAACCTCAAATCAGATAACTCTGAGCTACTGGCAGCGATAATCTCCGAGGGCTTAAGTCGCTCCAGCTCAGGAACAGCTCGGTGAAATGGAACCTGGGTAGTGGCAAATTCGCTGGTTGTTATGTCAACATAGGCTATGCCTACTTCCTCTTCTCCCAAGACCAGGCTGGTTAGATAATTATTGCTCTTGCTATCAAGGAGACTGGGCTCAACTACCGTGCCCGGGGTTACCACCCGAACCACATCACGCTGAACCAAGCCTTTAGTCTCACCTGGCTTAGTCACCTGCTCACAGATAGCAACCTTATAACCGCGATTGATTAACCTAGCCAGATAGTTATCCAGGGCATGATAGGGGATGCCGGCCATAGGCACCCGATGCCCCTTGCCCATCTCTCTGGAGGTAAGGACAATCTCCAGCTCCCGAGAAGCAAGCTTGGCATCCTCATCAAAGGTCTCATAGAAATCGCCCAAGCGGAAGAAGACAATAGCCTGAGGGTATCTTCGCTTAATCCTGAGATACTGCCGCCTGATAGGGGTTGAGCCCTCTTTCATTGCCACAGCCTAATTCTACTAGAATTCACCGCTAAAAGGAAAGATGCATAGCACTTGACACGCCCAGGATTTTATGATAGCGTATTAACTCAGAGATAGATGCAACCAATTGCATTAACTACTAATTGCAGATAATTTTAGATGAAGCTTGCCACGGGCAAGCCTTATAAACGCCAATTATTGCAATTAATTGCAATAAGAGTTCCGGCTGCAAATCGGAACAGGGCAATAGTTTTTGCCTATTTGTGCAAGGAGGCAAAATGACCACTTTTCGGATAGATGTTTCCAGAGAAACGGGAACAGTAACGCTGTGGATGGAAGCCCCCTGCGGTTTCAAACCCATTATAGGTTGGGCTCATGTGGAAGGGGTAAAAGAGTTCGGTGATATGCTCTTAGACTTCTATAACGCCAGAAAGGAGGATAACCACAGAGTAAAACAGGTTTCCGACAACTTGTTGAGACAAGCCCTTGGTGATGAGAAATAATTTTTTATCGCTATTTGCAACTGATTGCAATTACTACAAATTTCTTGAAGGAGGAACGATGAAAGGAAAAACGATTGTAACCTTGTTGGCTCTGGTTATACTGATGAGCGGCACCCTCCTGGGATGCGCTTCGCCTGCCCCAATGGCGCCGCCGGGAGAGGTACCAATAGTCAGCGATTACCCCGATTTAAAGCCGGTGGCTGACTTTGTTGGTGAGGAGAACCTGTCGGTGCTGCATTTACTGGGATTCAAAGCCTCAGAGAGGGCAATAAGCAAATTAGGTTTTGAGAGGGGTGACCCCAATATTCTGGCATTAACAGACGCCGGATATATAGCCGAAATCGGGGACTATACCACCGAAAAAGCCCTTGATGGGATAATGATGACCGCTGGCACTTCCCGAGGCAGAGGTAACTTAGTAAATGTGCACAAGCCTTATAATTCCCCACTATGGTTTGCCTTTTTCGATAAGAAGAGCAAGGACTGTGTTTACCTCGAGGCCGATAGCAGAGTTATTGAGGATTACCTGAACAGAGAGAAGACAGATAGAGACACCGCTTTAACCGATTTCATGGAGCTCAAGGACAATGAAATCTTCACCAGAGTCACCAAAGAGAATATCGATGCCGATAAGCTACTCAACAACCCAGAGGCATGGCAAGAGAAGATGGTTGCCAAGGTATTTGGCGGCAACGAATTCAGCCTGTTTACCATATCTAACCTTTGGGCTATGGGTTTGCCCAACGATTTTCTCAAGGTGGCTGAGCTTCACGACCATATCTGTCCAGGATTAACAAGCGGCTATCTGATAGCCGAATATGTAAAAGAGAATCTTCCCACCCCAGACCCCAGGAATGAATATACCGTCATAGCCATTCCGCCCTGGTGCAAGGATGACGCCCTGATACAGATTTTTGAGACCAATGTTGGGCACAAGCGGCTATATGTTAAGCACCTAACCAAGGAACAAATGGGGCAACTTCCTGAAGATGCCAAGAATGTGGCTAATATCTTTATTAGATGGCCGGAGGGAGCAGAAAAGGGAGACGGAATAGTGGTGGCTTTTGATTGGGATAAAGCATATGAAGGAAGTGGAACAAGTCCGAAGGATTTAAAGTCCTTTGACACCTATAAGTGGTGGTGGGTGAGGCTGAAGATGGACATATGGATGATGGATTACCTGGATAAACCAGAAGAGCTGATTTCCACCATAAAGACTTTTACTGTTAACAGTGAAGAGCTAGAGAATCTAAAAGCAGCCGGGGTAAATCCTCTGGTTGAGCTCGGTATTATGCCATGACCATAGCCATATATAAAGGGCTTGACAAAAGCGATAGAGTATGATAGGATTTCAGTTGCAATCAGTTGCAATAAGCTTCAAAGGTAAGAAAGGAGTATGAAGAGATGTGCGCTCCGATAACTGTAACTACTGGAGGAGCCATTGGCAGTTGCACTGGGATATGTCAGGTGGCACCCCAAATTACCGGCTTGGTAGCTATCCTCGCCGTCCTAGTCTGGAATTTCAGGAGTTCAATAGGCAGGACGTTAAGCTTTAGAAAAGCAAGTGGTTAGTTAGTTATTACTATCTTCCGGGCTCACTCGCTGATAGACCAGCCACAAAGCCTTGCTAGTGAGGGTTTTGTGGCTTATTTTCAATAAAGACCTTAATTCTATCCCCGGCAAAAGTTCGGCAACGAGATGTTCAGATTATTTCAGTATTTGACATTACAGGTCGAGCCTACCGCCGCGTGTAACTTGGATTGCAAAATATGTATGAGGCGGAACCTGGGAAGACCTAACACTTCCCTCTCCCTTGATAATTTCAAAAAGATACTTGATTCAGGCAATTTTCGTTATGTTGGCTTGCACGGCTGGGGCGAACCCCTGTTAAATCAGCAGTTGTTTGAAATGATAGAGTATGCTGAGACAAGCGGAGTTGGCACTAATCTCACTACGAACGGGACGCTAGTCCGAGAAAATATGAATGGCATCTTCGGCAGCGGTTTAAGGGAGATTGCCTTCGGAGTATATGATAAAGACCTCCTTTCGCAGTGCTCGCCCCAGATTGATGAGCTAATAAGGGAGAAAAAAAGGCGCCGCTCTAAAAGACCGAAGACCTACCTTGATATCACCATATATCAGGAAAATCTGGGGCAAATTTTGGATTTAGTCGAGCTTGCTCCAGAGTTGCAAATAGACGCAGTAATTCTTCATAGGCTATTTAATGTGTATAAAGTAGATGCAGCTATAAAATACATTTTAGACGAGGAAGAAGATGAATTATTTGCTGAGATAAGGCGACTGGCAAAGACATTGAAACTAGAGGTATATATACCGCCAAAGCATTCTTACCCCTGCCGAATCGTTAAGCGCAGTATCTTTGTTACCGCCGAAGGCGAGGTTACCCCTTGCTGTTTCCTACCGGAATTTCACCTAGACAACGCACTTGAGAGCAGAGTGAGGGAGATTATGCACTCCAAGGCATACGCTGACTTCGTCAAGAATATGAAGACGCATCCTATATGTAGTAGGTGTCAATGGTGACGAAGAAGCGGTCCTATTTTAGCCTGTCTGAATGGGTGATAATCATTTTGCTGGCTTTAGCCAGCGCCTCACTAAATACCTATTTACCCATAAAGAGTATAACTGAATATTTAGGCATCCCGGGACCAGCGGCGGGGATGGCACTGCTTGGTGGGGTCATCTTTGTGTTATGGATATCTCTCGCCTACCAGATTACCAAGAAAAAATACAGTGGAATTATCACCTCTGTTTTCATAGCTTCCATTTGCCTGCTCATACACCCATGGTATGGGGTTATAGAACCAGCCTGGTTCAGTATCTATGGCATTGCTGCACTTCTTGGCATGGGGGTAATTATTGAGCTAACAGGGTTTAAGCCCTCATGGTTGGCTATAGTTGGCGGGGGGTTGGGGAATCTAGCCTGCTTGGGGATAACCTGGCTGGCTATAGGATTTCACACCAGCATGTGGATACCATCAGAATTTGCCCCATTTCTCGCCTTGGTCGCTATCATTTCGGGGAGTGTCGGGGTATTGCTAGCCCGCGGCATTAGCCTATTGCCAAAAAGTAGTTGAGGAAAGGGGATTTTTATCTATCTCGCCCCCCCACTTTATCCCCCTCCCTTGATAAGGGAGGGGGAAGTAGTTGTATAAGAGAGGCTTCGCCTCTCTTCAACTCTCCTTTGGTTTCCTCCTCCTTCAAAGGAGAGAAGGTATTAAAAAGAGGGGCTAAATTAACTCTTCCTTTAAACCTTTGAAGTCAACAGGTCAGTTTAACAGCATCCGCCCATATGAAGGTTTTCGAGCCTATCCTGGCCCCGGGGACAATAACTATTGACACTTGCTGAAGCGCAGTATATTCTTATGCCAACAATAAATAAGGAGGTATATTCAGATGGAAAAGACTTCCACTGGGCTGGCTGAAAATGTTGCGGGGCTGTTATGCTACGTTCTGGGCTGGATAAGCGGTCTTGTGTTCATCTTAATAGAGCAGGAAAATAAGCTTGTCCGCTTCCACGCTATGCAGTCGATTATTGTCTTCGGCACCCTTACAATTGCCAACTTTATCCTCGGCTGGATACCTTTTATCGGGGCTTTTCTTATCTGGCTTATCTCATTGCTCGGACTGGTGCTTTGGATAGTCTTGATGATTAAGGCTTATCAGGGAACAAAGTATAAGTTACCCTGGTCAGGTGACCTAGCCGAGAAATGGTTGGGTTGACACAATTAACAAATATCCAGAATTTTCAACGAGAAGCAAAGGGTATTCCTAATCCTGATAGTATCGTATTTTATACTTCCATACGGAGGTTGCCATAGGAAACTAGAGTGTGAACTCTTGGGCGTGAGGAATGTGGTTACCACTTTGGAGAGTGAGCTAGTATTAGTAAAAGGAATCAGACTAACCACTACCAGTCGGAAGTGCTTTTGTCCCTTTTTCTGTAAAAATAAAAACTATCCCTTACAGCTCAGCTTGCAGAAGCGTCTCAGTATCCTGGACACCTTGTATACCACGGACCTCGCCAACGATTGTCTTGACTAGCTGAAAAAGACTCTTAGCTTCAGTTATGGCTATTGCGTCCCAATGTCCGAACACAAGGTTCACTTCCAGCACTCCTAGGGTGGCGCGAATCTGGGACAGGGCATCTGCTTCCAACCCTGGGACCAGCTTGATGAGAATATATCCCTTGACCATTTGTGGCTATTGTATTCCTTATTAAGTCTGTTGGCAAGTGGAAAATTGGTGACCCCATCCCCCTTTATCCCCCTTCCCTTTATTAAGGGGAAGGGGGACTTATTATGTAAGAGGGGCTTCGCCCCTCTTCAACTCTCTTCTGGTTTCTCCCTCCTTCAAAGGGGGGAGGATATTAAAAAGAGTGGTCGACAGAGTCGCCTCAGGCGAGCTCCACCCCTCTCAGATTGCCCTGCTAAGAACAACAATATGGTATTGAAGATATCTAATGATATAAGCTTAGTTCATTGGATTACCAACTAAAGGAGGAAACTAAGTCATGAAAGGGACATGCCAACAAAAGTTTGAGTACAGTGCTAGATGTTTTACATGGGCTTTCGGGCTAATCCTTGCAGGAGCGTCTGTTTCACAAGTGGGGCAGATTCTACCCGAGCACACTTATACCATGTTAGCCATTTTATACTGCATCTTCGCTGTGGCTGCACTTATAACATGGTACTTTGATATAAAGCGATTGAAAAAGGATAACTGAAGCAGAATTAATATCATCCCCTCAGATACTCGTCTATGGAGGCGGCGGCGCGTTTGCCGGCGCCCATGGCGCTAATTACAGTCGCGGCACCAGTAACTATGTCACCACCAGCCCAAACCTGCGACTTAACTGTCTTACCGGTCTCCTCATCAGCCACCACAGTGCCCCACCTGGTTGTCTCCAGACCGTCGGTGGTAGAAGCAATAAGGGGATTGGGCGTTGTGCCCAGGGCTACTATTACCACATCTACATCAATGATGAACTCGCTCCCCTCCTTAACAATGGGGCGGCGCCGACCGCTATCATCAGGCTCACCCAGCTCCATCTCATAGCACTCCATGCCAACCACCCAGTTTTGCTCATTGCCAAGCATCCGCTTAGGATTAGTCAGTAGCTTAAACTCAATACCCTCTTCCTGAGCATTCTCCACTTCCTCTCGACGAGCTGGCAGTTCTACCTCGGAGCGACGGTAGACAATATAAACCTCATCGGCACCGAGCCTGAGGGCACACCGAGCTGAATCCATAGCCACATTCCCACCGCCAATTACGGCCACCTTCCGCCCCACCTTTACCGGTGTATCATACTCAGGAAAGCGATACGCCTTCATCAGATTGACGCGGGTCAGGAACTCATTTGCCGAATAGATACCGTTAAGGTTCTCACCTGGGATGTTCAAAAACATGGGTAATCCAGCACCAGTGCCCAGGAAAACAGCATGGTAATCATTATTTAGTAACTCATCTAAAGTTACCAATTTACCTATTACTGAGTCTAATTCAACCTTCACCCCCAAAGAGGCAACATAATCAACCTCAGCCTGAACAATATCTTTAGGTAATCTAAACTCAGGGATACCATACATCAGCACCCCACCAGCCACATGCAGCGCCTCAAAAATGGTAACGCTATGCCCAAGTTTGACTAAATCAGCCGCCGCAGTTAGTCCTGCCGGTCCTGAGCCAACCACAGCTACCTGCTTACCGCTCGGCGCAGGCTGTGCTGGCAGCGAGCTTGCTGACTGCATATTAGCCCGCTCCCAGTCAGCTACATATCGCTCCAAACGACCAATAGCGATAGGAGCATCCTTTTTAGCCAGAGAGCATGTAGCCTCACACTGTGTCTCCTGAGGACAGACCCGTCCACAGATACCTGGCAGACTATTTTTATCCTTGAGGAGCTTTACTGCTTCAGGCATATCGCCCTCGCGGATAGCATTAATAAAACCAGGGATGTCCACCTCTACCGGGCAGCCTTCAGCACAAGAGCGCTTGGGACACTGGATACAGCGGTTTGCCTCGGCTTGAGCTTGCTCAGCACTATAGCCCAAAGCAACCTCGTTGAAATTTTTACTCCGTATCTTGGGGTCTTGCCTGGGCATTGGCTCTCGATTCAAGTTAAGTTTCGGCATGGATACTTACCTCCAAAACTCCTATTTAAGAATGCCACTTTGAGACTGCCATTGCTCAAAAGAACACTTTTCCTCATCCAGGTAGATACGCTGGCGAGCAAAGAGTAAATCCCAGTCCACTTGATGCCCATCAAAATCAGGGCCATCAACACAGGCAAATTTAGTCTCACCACCAACAGATACCCGACAGCATCCACACATGCCGGTGCCATCTACCATTATGGGATTCAGGCTAACAACGGTCTTAACCCCAAATGGCTCCGTGGTCTTGGAGCAAAACTTCATCATAATGCTTGGGCCGATAGCGATAACACGGTCAACCTTCCCATCACCTTCAAGTAGCTCCTTCAGGGGCTCGGTTACCAGTCCTTTGCGAGCATAAGAGCCGTCATCAGTAGTAACTATCAACTGGTCGCTGACACGGCGCAACTCTTCCTCCCAGAAGAGCAACTCCTTATTCCGAGCCCCCATAATTGAGATAACCTGATTCCCTTTTGCTCTCATAGCTCTAGCAATAGGCATTATAGTAGCTACAGCAAATCCCCCGGCAACACAGACCACGGTACCAAATTCATCAATATGGGTAGGTAAACCCAGCGGTCCAATAAAATCAGTAATGAAATCGCCAGTCTGGAGCAGAGCTAATTTATGCGTTGTGGTTCCCACTTCCATAAAGACGATGGTGACACTACCCTCTCCCTCGTCCCAGTCGGCAATCGTCAGCGGAATACGCTCGCCCTTTTCATCAATCCTGATGACGACAAACTGCCCTGGCTGAGCCTTCTTGGCTACAGCCGGTGCCGCAACCTTGAAAAGGTGAATATTGGGCACGAGGTCTTGTTTCAACAATATCTTATACAACTGCTTCTCACCTCCTCATCTTAATGCCATCGATAGTTAATTTAACATCATCCATTAGATACACCAAAAATTAGGCTATCTCCGAGATTTCCTCTTCAGGGATAACCTAATTCCTTTTGCCCCTTTTGAAGATTGCCCATATATATTCAATCCAAGACCATAATTTATCACTAAATAGTAAATAATTCAAGTCTTTTCAACCTTCAAGCCCATTGCCTAATTGTCATTAAAGGTATATGATAATAAGTACCATAATCGGAAAGAGAAAGGGGTGATAGTTAGCGCTAATTATTAAAATAGAATTTGCCAAATTTGATTACGCCAACCGGACATTTCCAGCTCTCACATTAAAGGTCTAAACTGATATCGCTAGAAGTAATCTTCTGAGGTAATAATAATGGTCATCGAACTGATTCACATTGGATTCGGCAATATACTAGCAATGAATAGAGTTATTGCCATAGCTTCACCAAATTCCGCACCTACCAAACGCACCATCCAGGAAGGGGAAAAAAGGGGACTGCTAATTGATATGACCAGTGGCAGAAGGACCAAGGCAGTTATCTTTACCGATAGCGGGCATATTATCAAGGCTGCCCTCGCCCCAGAAACCATTACTGGCAGATTACAAATAAGTCGAGGGGGCTCAATGCTAAGACCAGAGCCAAGCGATGAAAAAGACGAGCCATAAAAGTGAGCTCCCCTTTAACCTTCCGTCAAAGCCATTACTTATAGTTCTCTCCGGTCCCTCAGGGGCGGGAAAGGACGCAGTTTTAAGCAGAATGAAAAAATCGGGCTACCCCGTTGAATTTGTTACCACAGCAACCACACGTGCTCAGCGGGCTAAGGAAAAAAATAATGTCGACTACCACTTTGTCTCCATGGAAAGTTTCCAGAGGATGATTGAAAACAAAGAGCTACTAGAGTGGGCAAATGTCTATGGCAACCGATATGGGGTGCCTAAGCAACCAGTCAAGCAAGCGCTGGACAGGGGACAAGATATAATAGTAAAGGTTGACATTCAAGGAGCGGCTACTATTAAAAAAATCCTACCTCAGGCGGTATTTATCTTTCTCGTGCCCCCATCAATGGAAGAAGTTGCCACCAGGCTCAAGCAGCGCCACACTGAATCGCCCTTCGACCTAGCCCTGCGCATAGAAACTGCTGAGGAAGAAATAAAACAATTACCCCTATTTGACTATGTAGTGGTGAACAAACGGGATGAAATTGACCTGGCGGTATCAGACATTGAGGCTATCATTACTGCCGAAAGGCGCCGAGTAGCTCCCAGAGAAATCAGTTTATAAGCCGATTAGGATATCATTCCCAGCAACCGGGCAAACAAATAACCCAGTCCCCCACAGATAGGAAAGGTTAGTATCCAGGCAGCAATAATATTACCTGCTACTCCCCAGCGCACCGCAGAAAATCGCCTAATAGCACCTACCCCCATAATAGATGTGCTCATGCAATGAGTAGTGCTCACCGGAATACCCAGATGTGAGGCTATCTCAATAACTGTAGCCGCCGAGGCTTGAGCGGCAAAGCCATTAATAGGTTGAAGAGCAGTAATCCTTAACCCCAATGTTCTAATGACTCGCCAGCCACCAACAGCAGTGCCCAAGCTTATGGCTAATGCTGATACAACTATCACCCACCAAAAATTACCCCCGAACCCAATTTCATCCCAAACTGTAGCCGCCTGCCCAGACTGACCAATCTGCTGATAATAAATTACCAGTGCCATGGCGATGACACCGATGGGCATCTGACCATCATTCTTACCGTGGCTATAGGCTATAAAGGCAGAAGAAAGGATTTGCAGATTGCTAAAAATACCTCGTATCGTGGCGGGGGCTCTTCGCCGGAATAGCCAAAGTAAAATAACCATCAGGGCAAAGCCACCAGTAAAGCCGAGGACAGGAGCCGTAACCACTGCTGACAGAGTCTGTGTCAAACGGGAACTCCATCCCCACATCACAGCTCCGCTACCCGCCAGGGCTATCCCAGCGGCAGCCAATCCGGCAACAAAGCCATGGGTTATACTTATCGGTAGGCCATAGTAGGTAGCTATAGTGCCCCAGACAATAATTGAAGCCAAAGCAGCAATCACTGGCACATACTTGAACTCTGAGATAACTTCTGGGGCTAGAATCCCTTTACCAATGGTCATGGCAACCGCCAGACCAGTAGCTGCGCCAGCCAAATTAAAGAAGGCAGCTAGTATTATGGCGTTTCGTGGGGAAAGAACACGGGTGCCAACCACAGCAGCAATGGCATTGGCGGCATCATTGAAACCATTAACTACAGCAAAACCAATAGCAAGGGCAATAATAAGGATAAGAAGCCAGAGGGAAGGGTCAAGCATGCTTGAGGGCTACCCCCTCAAGGACATCAGCCACATCCTCACACCTATCGGTGGCACTCTCCATATGCTCGTAAATCTCGCGCCACTTGATAACCTGAGCGATATCCGTAGAATCATCAAAAAGCTCAGCCATCGCTGCGCGAAATACCCTATCAGCTACATTCTCTAATCGATTAATCTCCACACACTGTTTGAGAACCTGGCTTAACACGATACGCTTCTGTAACTGAGGCATTACCTTTTCCACCTCAGACGCTGCCTGCACTATGATATCGGCTAGCTCCTTAGCCCGTTGGCCTGGACGGTCAACATTATAGAGAAGCATAGCATCAGCTGCTGCATGAATAAAGTCGGTTATATCATCCAGAGTATGAGCCAGCAGGGCAATATCCTCCCTGTCAAATGGGGTAACAAAGGTGCGATGCAACTGTGCCATAATCTGATGAGTAATAGTATCTCCGTTGTGCTCCAGCTCAGTTATCTCACCCACTCTTCCCTCAATATTCTTCCAGGTATCAACCATCTCCTTCAGCACCTGAGCTGCTTTTACCGCATTCTGGGCACTTTCTTGAAAAAGGTCGAAGAATTTCTCTTCACGGGGAATAAAAGGAAACTTCACACTCTAATCCTCCTTTGCCCACAGAGACATATTAAAATAACAAACGGATTGGAAGCTGGAAAGTGAGAAGGGTAAAATCCACCATATCAATTCCACTATGAGTTTAGTTGAGAGATATGTAATTGTCAAGCAATAAAAATTATTGACAGCCAGCATATAGAGGCATAAAATTTTCCAATTGCGAGCTATGTGGTAAAATCGAGTAAAGTGATGAAATATGCTCAATAGTTGGCGACCCAAACCTGGCGACAAGACTTTTCGTCCACGACGAATTAGACGCTACCGATTAAGACGAATATTAGGTGTCCCTGCTCTATTTAGTGCCGGCTATGGAGATGTTGGCTCCTCTATCTATTATGCCTTAGGTATCGTAGCTATAGTAGCCCTAGGTGCCACCCCTATTGTACTAGCAATAGCTGGGATTATTTATATCTTCAACGCCCTTACCTATGCTGAGGGTGGTGCTATGATACCTGAAGCCGGTGGCTCAGCCAGTTTCGCCAGACACGGGTTTAATGATGCTGCTGGCTTTGTCGCTGGCTGGGCATTAATGTTGAGCTATATTGTTACTATGGCCATTTCGGCTTATACTATTCCCCCTTATCTGAGCTACTTCTGGCCGATACTTGAGCAGCCAGCAATTGGCACCGTGGTATCGATGGGAATCATTCTGTTCCTGATGCTCATAAATGTTCTTGGCATAAGAGAATCATCAAGGATAAATATATGCTTCATCGGCATGGATATAGCTACCCAAGTTACACTGGTAGTATTGGGAGTCGTGCTGATATTATGTGTAAATCCAGGAGTCTTGCTTCAAAATATGTTTGGGGAAGGCAATTGGCCATCTACGCAGAACCTGATTTTTGGCATTGCCATTGCCGCCCTATGTTTTACTGGTGTAGAAACCGTATCTCAACTGGCTGAAGAGACACGCCAGCCAGCAAAGAAAGTACCTCAGGCATATATCCTAATGATAGTAGCTGTTCTGGTTCTGTTTGCCGGCATTTCAATAGTAGCCCTGTCAGCGATGACCCCCCAACTTCTTGGTGACCCGGTGGCGGGATGGGCAAGAGACCCGGTAGCTGGCATAGCGGCTAATCTGCCTTCAGCAACACTACAATCTATATTCGCCCCGCTGGTTGCCGTGTTGGCGGCCACCATCTTGCTTACTGCTAGCAATGCCGGGCTGATGGGTATCTCCCGTCTTGCTTTTAACCTATCTTCACACCATCAGTTACCGGCAACCTTAGGTCGCGTCCATCACCGTTTCAGAACACCATATATCGCCATTATCTTGTTTTGCATAGTAGCCCTTCTAGTGTTAACCCCTGGATTCTTTGCTACTAACTTTTTTGCCGATTTGGGAGCATTATATGTCTTTGGCTCCTTGCTCTGCTTTGCCCTAGCTCACGCTGCGATTCTGAGGCTGCGTGTGAACCAGCCTGAGTTGCCCCGCCCATTCAAGCTCGGCTGGAATGTCAGGCTTAAGGGGCGAGAATTACCAATAACTGCTATCCTCGGCTTAGCTGCCACCTCCACAATATGGATGGTAGTAGTGGTTACCCAAGCCTATAGTCGCTGGGTAGGATTAATCTGGATGGTTGCTGGCTTGATTATTTATTACCTCTATCGGCGAAAAGAGCATTTGCCATTAACCCACATACCTAAGAAGCCTGGAGAATTGGGTTAACAGGAAGCACTAAATAAAAAACTTTCAAAAAGTCATCTTTGAATAATCAAGGGTATTGTAGATTTTCCGCCAGAAGATTATAATAGCAATTGCTCAACAGAAAATGCGAATAGAAGACAATGGAGTTCGATAAGATTTTGGTGCCGGTAACCGGCACCCAAGCTGATGACGAGGCAACGAGGTTAGCCTGCAGGCTGACCAAGAAGAATAAGGGCAAAATCTGGGCAGTTTACGTTATTACCATAAAACGTTCACTGCCATTAGATGCTGAGATTGAACCTGAAATTAGAAAGGCTGAGGGCATACTAGACCATATAGCGAGCGTGGCTGAAGAAGAAGACCACGAGGTAGAGACCGACCTACTTCAAGCCCGCGAAGCAGGTCCAACTATTGTTGATGAAGCCGCAGAACGAGAGGTTGACCTAATCCTAATGGGTGTTACCTACAAGAGACACTTCGGACAGTTTAGCCTAGGCAGCGTGGTGCCCTATGTGCTTAAAAATGCTCCCTGCCGTGTTATACTATATCATCAATATACTCCCTAAACGAGTTTGACATTATGAAAGTAGTAATTATGGGCTGTGGGCGGGTAGGAGCTCGACTAGCTGGATTGCTAGACATCGAAGGACATAATGTTGCCATTTTGGACACCGATGCTTATAGCTTTCGCAGGCTACCTCCTGACTTCGGTGGCACAGCACTAGTGGGCAATGGCACTGATGAGGAATCGCTTAAAAAGGCAGGCATAGAGGAAGCCGATGTCTTTGTGTCTTTAACTCAAGGAGACAATCGCAATGTCATGGCAGCTCAAATTGCCAAGTATATCTTCAATGTGCCCAAGGTAGTCTGTCGAATCTATGACCCTCTGCGCCGAGAGCTATATAACTCTCTGGGGCTAGAGGCCTTCAGTCCAACCACAATATTTGCCCAAATGCTAAAGGAAAAACTAGAGGGGTAAGGCAAAAATATGTACATCATTATTATCGGTGGTGGCAAGGTGGGCTATTACCTGGGCAGAGCTCTATTAGATGAAGGGCACGAGATATTGGTGGTGGAAAAGGACCCAAATAGAAATGAGTTCATCTGTGGCGAGCTTGGCAGTGTTTGCATCCGAGGCGATGGCTGTGAAGTAGCTACCTTGACTGAAGTGGGCACTGGGCGAGCTGACATGTTCATTGCAGTAACCGGTGATGATGAAGATAACCTGGTTGCCTGCCAGGTAGCCAAGCATAAATTTAATGTGCCTCGGACTATAGCCCGCATCAGCAATCCGCAGAATGAGACTATCTTCAAGAAGCTGGGTATCGATGTTACTGTAAGCAGCACTAATATCATCCTTGAAAACATAGAAGAGGAAGTGCCAACGCATCCCTTGACGCATTTACTTACCATTAAAGATAAGGGACTGGAGATTGTAGAAGTAAAAATCCCGCCTGACTCAACTACGATAGGCAAACCAGTAAAGGAGCTTTCGCTACCACCAGAAACTGTCCTATCTCTAATTATTCGTAAGCAACGGAAGCCCATTGTCCCTACTGCCGATACCATCCTTCAAGCTGAAGACCAAATCATAGCTGCTACCACCCCTGAGTCGGAAGAGGCACTAAGGACTGCCCTGAGAGGTTCTTGACTGCTCAAAGCTAACAGCTTTCCTGCCAGTCAAGCGTTTGACGGAAATATACTGTTTATTATATTATGAATGCCGAATGTCAAATTACCACCTAATTAATCCACTCTAGAAAGGGAGATGAACTATGGCGAAAGAGACAACAAGTGATACAACTATGGAGAGCCTAGCCAAAGGCAGGAGCATAGGCGCATTTAGGTGCTTAAACTGCTTTGAGAGGGTTATCCCACCCGCCGGAGCCAAAACATATAAATGCCCACACTGCAGCTTTGAGTGGCGGGTATTCTGGATATCGCCCACCTTCCCCCGGATAAGGGGACCAGTCTGGGATGTAAACCGGCAGCTAGCTGCTGAAGAGGTAAGCAAGCAGAGAAAGGGGAAAAAGTAAATATGGCACTAGATAGGAAGATAGCCTATATCAATCTAACTACCGGTGAGATTGAAACCAAGCCCATCCCCATCAGTATCAGGAAGAAATTCCTTGGTGGTCGAGGGCTGGATATGTATTTAATGTACAACCATATAAAGCCGGGGGTTGACCCCCTCGGACCGGATAATGTCGCTTTTGTTAGCGCTGGGATTCTGGTGGGTACATTAGCTTCAGCCTCGGCACGAACCCATGTTGCTGGCAAGTCACCACTCACCGGCTTTGTCGGCAGCACCAATATGGGCGGCTTCTTCGCCCCCGAGATGAGATGGGCTGGCTTTGACCACCTGGTGATAAAAGGGAAGGCAGAAAAACCAGTCTATCTTTGGATTCACAATGGCGAAATTGAGATAAGAGATGCCAAAAACATCTGGGGTAAGACAGTTCACGAGACCCAGCAGATTATCCGGGAGGAGCTTGGCGATAGAGACATTAAAATACTCACCATCGGTCCTGCCGGTGAAAAGCTGGTGAGGTTTGCCAATGTCATGACCGAGATTAAGAATGCTGGTGGCAGGTCTGGGATGGGTGCCCTCCTCGGCTCCAAGAACCTCAAGGCTATCGCCGTCAGGGGCACTATGGATATAAAAATAGCCCACCCTGCCGAAGCCCTAGACTACGACAAGAAGGTAATCACTCAGGTGACCTCAGCCAAGGTATCCCAGACACAGGGAAGAATAGGCACACCATTCATCTGGGGGGCAACCAACACTCAAGGTCTGGTCAGGGTTAGAAACTTCCAGCTCAATCAACTTGAAAACGCCGATGATGTTGAGGCGGAAGCAATTGACGAATATGTCATCGGTATGACTGGCTGCTTTGGCTGTCAGGTGCACTGCCGAGCTAAATATATCATACCTGAAGGTCCCTACAAGGGGGTTTACGACGAAGGACCAGAGTATACGGCGCAGGGTGCCTTCGCCGCTGAGCCAGGTTGCCGGAGCACGCTTACTATTCTGGTAGGTAACCACCTAACAAATATATATGGTATGGACCTCTTAGAAACTGGTAGCCTCATCGCCTGGGCAATGGAACTCTACGAGAAGGGGATACTCACTGATAAAGATACCGATGGCTTGGAACTGAGGTTCGGCAACGATGATGCAGTTATAGAGATGATTCACCGCATTGCTCGAAGAGAAGGATTGGGCGATATTCTGGCTGAAGGCGGGTTACGAGCTGCTGAAAAGATAGGCAAGGGCTCAATCAAATACCTCATCCATGTCAAGGGAATGAGCAACCTCCACTCTGATGAAAGACCAACGCCAGCCCTGGCACTGGGCATAGCTACCGCTTCCAGGGGCTCCGACCACCTGAGAAGTCGACCAGCTATTGACCTGTATCATCTGCCGGAGCCTGTCCTACGAAAGATATATAGTCAACCTGTTGCCTATGACGGTCCGCTCACCTCAGACTACCGGGACTACGAAGGCAAACCATGGCAGGTTTTCTGGCATGAGACGTGCTATGAGGCAGTGGATTGCCTCGGTATATGCAAGTATCACACCACCTTCCTCGGTGCAACCCTGCCTAACTTTGAGGAGTGGTCCAAGCTACTTTACTACAATACCGGCTTAGAGATGTCGCCACTGGATATCTGGACAGTGGCGGAGCGGGCTTACAATATGGAGCGATTATTTAATCTCAGAGAAGGACTAACCAGAGACCAAGATTGGCTGGTTGACCGCTACTTTGACGAGCCAACCAAGCTTGGTATACCAGGTATCCAAGGAAAGACGATAAATAGGGAGAAGCTCAAGAAGATGATAGACGAATACTACGAGCACCATGGTTGGGATGAGAATGGTGTTCCCCACCCCGAGACCACAAAGAAGCTAGACATAGATAAAGAGCCATCTCACATGCTCTAGGCTGTGCACATACTATAGGGAGGACTAAATTATGGCTAAAGTGTTGATGATAGATTACGAAAAATGCACCGGCTGCCGATTGTGCGAGCTTGTCTGCTCAGTTAAACACGAAGGGGTAAGCAACCCTACCCGAAGCCGAATAAAGATAGTTAAGTGGGAGATGGAAGGGCGTTACGTACCGATGAGCTGTCAGCAGTGTGAGTCAGCTCCATGTATGGTGGTATGCCCAGTAAAGGCTATCTCCCGAGATGGGGGGATGGGAAGGGTAGAGATTGACTATGATGTATGTATTGGCTGCCGGATGTGTATTGCCATCTGCCCATTTGGGGCTATGGCATTTGATACCCTGGCCAAAAAGGTAATCAAGTGCGATTTCTGTGATGGCGACCCTCTTTGTGTCAAATTCTGTGAAGCAGAGGCAATACAGTATGTAGATGCCAGTATGGTTAGCGCAGTAAAGCAGGTAGCAGCAGCTGAGAAATTCACCGGTATAATGCAAAAGGTTGCCGCAGCTATAGCCACTGTATAGCGCAGACCCCGTGCAAAAGAAGGGGCAGACTTATTGGGGTGTCTTACATAAGATGCCCCAATAAATTAATGGCGAGTCGAAGACATGAACAAAGATTTACCCATCTGGATAATGGAACCAGAGCTAACCCAAAAGAGGGATTTGTCCGCCAGGAAGCTATTTGAAGGTGGGCAGAAAGCAGCTCTTATCCCAGAGACACCAAGTATTGACGACATTAAGCAGCAGTTAAGAGAGATTCGAGAACATGCTCGCCAAAACATAAACTCGCTTGTTGAGGAGCTTCAAACCAACTTAGGTCATCAATATCAGCAAGTCGAGGTAAAATCAGCGGTTGATAATATTGAAGCCGTAAGATATATCACTGAAGTCTCAGACGAGATTAGAATCGTATCCACCAATAACTCCAGTATAGTTAGTCAAGAATTAAAACCTGGGCTGATAGCCAATGGCTTCACGGTTATCAACTCCTATCTCGATGAATTTGAGGCCAAGAAAAGAGAAATCCTTGATTACTGGGACCTTCCCGGTTTAAAGGACAAAAACCTCAGGGGAACCTTTGATGTTTCCATAAAAATGGCTGGCCCAGCCGATACTGAAAACAAGAAATACCTAGCTCTGCTGGGAGTGAATGCTATAGCCGCCGAGGATGGCACAGTATTTTTTCTACAGCATTTCTCCAATATCTATAATGACTTGAGGCAGGCTAATAAGGTTGTCCTTGTCGTTGGTCTAGATAAGATAGTCAAAAGCAGGCAGGATGCCACCTTCCAAACCAAATGTATGGGCATATTTGGTATGGAGAGTGTGCTACTGGGTATCGAGCCCAAACCAACTAAGACTCCATCTATAGCTGAGCTATCACTCCCCCCGGGCGACAGGGAGAAAGAGCTACACCTGCTCATCTTGGACAATAGTAGAACTAACCTCCTGAGGGGTAATTTCGGGGAGTTATTCTTATGCATAGGCTGCCGGGCATGCAATCAGCACTGCCCCATTCGCCACTCCTTCACCGAGGTTGACTATATTTGGACACCGAAGAATTACCTGAGCCAGCTCCTATATGGAACAAGCAGCTCTATTGATGTATGCCTCCATTGCGAAGCCTGTCGGCTAGAGTGCCCCCTGGATATTGACCTTCCCCTCCTGATGTGGCAGGCGAAGATAGACCGCATCAGCAAGCATGGCAGGTCGCTCAAGCATAAGATACTGGGTATGCCTGAGATGTTAGCCAAGCTAGGCGCCGCTTTTGCACCCCTCGGCAACTGGATGATGAGGATTAAGTTGGCGAGAATACCTATGGAAATCATAACCGGGATTGATAGAAGAACCAACCTGCCCATATTTCACTTCCAGACATTTAGAAAGTGGTTTAATAAGAAGAATGCCTGAGGACTTAATCAACAACAAGAAGGTAGCTTACTATACCGGTTGCTTTGCCAATTACTACTATCCAGAGGTAGGGGAAGCCATGGTAAAGGTGCTGCGAAAGAATGGGATTGAGGTAATCGTGCCCGACCAGGTATGCTGTGGCTTACCTATGATGGCTAAGGGGAATACTGAGGGGGCGTATAAAAACATGGAACATAACACCAGAGTATTCAGCCAGGCAATCTCAGATGGCTATGCCCTCATCACTACCTGCTCTAGCTGTGGCTTAATGATAAAGCGAGATTACCCCCTATGGATGGTGGGCAGTGAAATGGCAAAGCAAGTATCGCAGAACTTATTCCATTTCAGCGAATATCTATTATTGCTACATAATAGAGGTGAACTAGATACCGATTTTCACCCTATACCCCAGACCGTTTTTTACCACACACCCTGTCATTTGAGAGCTCAGGAAATAGGCGATGTAACTGTCAAATTGCTCCAGCTAATCCCGGACATTACTACAAAGAAGATAAGCACCGAGTGCTGTGGGATGGGTGGTGCCTATGGCTATGAGAAGGTTAACTACCAACTGTCAAAGGAGATAGCCAATAAACTATACAGTGAAATCAAAGAAAACCCCACCGACCGGGTAGTAACTGATTGCGGCGGCTGTAAGCTGCAAATAGAAGCCGGCACCGGGCTCAAGGTAGACCACCCCATCATATTGCTTAAAGAGGCCTACAGTTTATAAAAGCTGGGCGACGAATATGCCGTTGCCCACCACATTTCAATGTTATACTGGCCACAGTCGATTTCAGGAGGCCTTCCATGACAACAGGTAAATTCGACCAATTTTGGACACTGATTACTGTTTTGCTGATAGCCATTATTGTTATTGGTGGCATAGCAGCCTGGTCAAGATATAGCCAACCCCAGCCCATAGAGATTTCCATACCACCGAGTCAAGAGTTACAAGGTGAGATTTACATTGGTGGAGCAGTGAGTAATCCTGGCTTCTATCCCCTGGAAGTCGGGGACAGTATAGAAGCTCTCATTCAAGCTGCTGGAGGCGCCACTGGTAATGCCGACCTCACCGGGCTTAAAATCTATATTCCCTGGATAGGGGAAGAAGAGCAGCCGCAAAAAATCGACCTTAACCGAGCTGAAGCCTGGCTGCTAAAGGCTCTGCCCGGAATTGGCGAAACCTTAGCCCAGCGCATCATAGACTATCGTAACCAAAACGGGGCATTTCACAATATTCATGAGCTAATTAAGGTAGCAGGGATAGGACCTGCTACCTACGAGCATATTAAACACCTGATTACTGTAGCCGACTAACACTCAGGACGGAGGCTTGTGCCACTTATCTATCTAAGTTGTGCCTGGGTAGCTGGTATCTACCTGGGGTCAAAATTCGCCCTGCCTCTAGCCCTCATCCTTATCGGGCTTATCCCCCTCCCCCTGCTTTTCCTCTTTGGTCAACATCGTAAAGCAATACTTTTAATAGCAATTTGCCTTATTGCCCTCTTCGGCGGCGCTTTCTGCTTTCAGTCAAGCCTGCCCTCTGGAGATGAGCGTTGCCTCCAGTCCTACAATGACCTGGGAACACTTGAAATCAAGGGAATGGTGAAAGCCGACCCGGAAGTCAAGGACAAGGCTACTCATATCCGCTTATCAGCCACAGAAATAAGACTGGATAAAGGGTGGCAAGAGGTATCAGGGAATGCTCTGCTACTTGTGCCAAGATACCCCACCTATGAGTATGGCGATGTGCTCCTGGTAATAGGGAGACCGGAGACACCGCCTCAGCTTGATGACTTTGATTATAAAGGCTATCTAGCCCACCAGGGAATCTATTCCACCATGCTCTACCCGGAGATAGAAATTTCGGAAAGGGGGAAAGGGGTTAAGCCGCTGGAATGGGTCTACTCGCTAAGAAACCGCCTATCCCAAACCATGGCCGAGGTTTTGCCTGAGCCACAGGCATCGCTAGCTCAGGGTATTATCCTGGGCATTCGACATACAATTCCCACACCAACCAAAGCTGATTTTGCTCACACCGGGACTGCCCATCTATTGGCTATCTCAGGTCTCCACCTCAGCATCGTAGCTGGTATCTTGCTTAGCCTCGGAATATGGCTCTTTGGCAGGAGGCACTACATCTACATCTGGCTGGCACTAGGCACAATCTGGCTTTTTGCCTTACTTACCGGAATGAACCCACCAGTGGTCAGAGGAGCAATTATGGCTAGCCTGTTCCTCACTGCTGAGCTTCTAGGTAGACAGCGCAGTGCCATTACCTCCCTGGCTTTTGCCGCGGCTATAATGGTAGGCATCAGCCCCCAAATCCTATGGGCTGCCTCCTTCCAAATGAGCTTTCTGGCTATGGCTGGCTTAATCTTCCTTGCTCCTCCTTTCCAGGCTATGGGCAGAAAAGCAGTCAAGGCTACTCTGGGTGAAGACGGGGTAACAGTATCCATAGCTAGTATTATTACTGACAGCTTCAGTGTAACCCTGGGGGCAATCCTAGCTGTCTGGCCACTTATTGCCCACTATTTCGGCATTATTTCATTTGTTGCTCCCATTGCCACATTCTTTGCCCTGCCGGCACTGCCGGGTATCATTGTCACCGGGGCTCTAGCTGGACTCATAGGGCTTGTTGCCCTACCCGCCGCCCAAGCTATAGGTTGGCTTGCCTGGCTCTTCACTTCATATATGCTCCTGGTGGTAGATGTTTTTGCTTCTCTCCCCCTATCATCCATTGAGGTGGGCTCGGTTGACATCGCCCTGATATTGGTTTACTATCCAGCCCTTGCCACAGCTATATGGCTCAGCAGCAATATGAAGAGGTTAGGTGACCAGATGTCCAAAGCTACAACCTGGCTAAAGTCAGGGGCAAGTAAATCCTTCGACCTTGCTTCCCAACTACCAAAGAAATGGATTATCCCGCCACTGCTGGTGGTAGCTATTCTGGCATCGGTTACCGCCACCACTATGCCCGACGACAAGCTTCATGTAAGCTTCCTTGATGTCGGTCAGGGTGATGCCATACTAATTCAACAAGGAAGTCAGCAGGTTCTGGTTGATGGCGGACCAAGCCTTCAAGCGATAACGCTGGGACTGGGCAATAAAATGCCCTTCTGGGATAGAACCATAGAATTGGTAGTATTAACCCACCCCAGTGCCGACCATGTTGCCGGTCTGGTAGAAGTTCTAAACAGATACAAGGTCAAGCAAGTGCTCTATCCCGATTTGGATTTTAAGTCCGATGTATATAAGAAGTGGCTCAGGTTACTTGAGGAAAAGGATATCAAGTGCACCATAGCTCAGGCTGGACAGCAGATTGACCTGGGGGAGGGGGTAGTGATAAAGGTGCTTAATCCCCAAATGCCTCTTTTAACTGGCACCGAGTCCGACATAGACAATAATGGGGTAGTTTTGCAATTATGTATGGATAGGGTGAGCTTCCTGCTTACCGCTGATATAATGTGGGAAGCAGAGTTTGAACTTATTACCCGTAGAGTTGACCTAACTAGCACTGTGCTCAAGGTCGCCCACCATGGCTCAGAAACCTCTACCACCCCGGAATTTCTGGCGGTGGTTAACCCCCAGCTTGCCGTTATCTCAGTGGGGAAAGACAATCCCTTTGGTCACCCCAGCGATGAGGTTGTGGAGAGACTAAATGAGAGGCTAGGCTCGGAGAATATCTACCGCACCGATGAGCAAGGAACAATAGAATTTATCACCGATGGTAAGAGGCTACGGGTAGAGGTA
>Ga0209986_10000870_pt1 | contig 29660 bp, 43 predicted proteins | sample BlataG_FD_183168 | JGI IMG/M metagenome (GOLD analysis project Ga0209986, IMG submission 183168) | Deep subsurface microbial communities from Black Sea to uncover new lineages of life (NeLLi) - Black_00105 metaG (SPAdes) (version 2) | ecosystem: Environmental > Aquatic > Marine > Oceanic >...
CGGTATTGACACTTCTCTTGCCAGCTTATTTCTCGGGCGTGAAATGCTCGCCAACATCTCCAATTGCAGCTTACTGAATATGAACGCAGTTCAGCTCGCCTTCTGCGACCGAGTTTTCGACTGTGTCGTCTGTATCCAGAATGGAATTTCAGCATTCCATGTGAATCCGTACGATTTAATCCGAGAAAGTGTTCGCGTGACCAAACCGGGCGGAACTGTCCTCTTTTCGAGCTATTCCGACAAATTCTGGGAAGATAGATTGAAATGGTTTCAACTGCAGTCGGAGGCCGGGCTCCTGAGGGAAATAGACTACGAAAAGACACGAGATGGAATGATCGTATGCAAAGATGGCTTCACGGCGACAACATTCCTGCCTCACCAGTTCCTGTCATTGACTACAAAATTGAATCTCAATGCACGAATCACAGAAATAGATGAATCGAGTCTGTTTTGTGAGATTACCCCGTGAACGAATATTTGCTGGTAGAAGAGTTCTATCATAGACTTCTTGGAAAGAAGAGAAATCAAAAAACATTTATGCAACAGTTATATACTTTTTAACAGTGAGAAAATGAAACGAATATCTATCTCTGTCCGCGGCATCACAAAATCAAACAGGATAATTTCTGAACTTACTTTATTGATAGTGGCAGTATCCCTTATTCTTGTGACAGAATGTTTAAAAGAGGCATCGAATGATGCGTTCGTACCGCACGAAGAAAGATGGGGAATCTACTCTTTAGACCTCGCTACGATGGAACTCGAATTGATCTATAGTTCGTCCAAGAAGGTCTCGAACTTACGACTTAATAATTTTGGGGACACGTTTGTCTTTTCTCAAATGATCGATGGCGATGGTAACGAATATGAGGAAATATGTACGGTAAGTGTAAACGGTAGTAATTTCAAAAGACTCACTGACAATACCTTCTGGGATATATACCCTTCATGGTCTCCTGACGGTTTCCGAATAGCTTTTCTCTCCTGGCGTGATAACGATTTGGATTTATACGTGATGAATGCCGATGGTAGTAGTGTAAGAATGTTATATGATTCTGGTTCTCACGATGCAGATATCCACTGGGGGGTAGACAGGATCGTTTTCACCGCACATAGTCAGATATGGAGTATAAAAGACGACGGGACGGAACCGACTCAAGTTACAGATCCGCCCAATGCGGGACAATGGGGAAACGCCAATCTCCCCTTCGGAGATTACGATCCTCGATTGAGCCCCGATGGCACTAAGATCGTTTTTGAACGGATGGATGACGACAGTTCTCCTCACGGTAACTATAATATTTACGTTATCAATGTTGACGGTTCTGGAGAAATCCGTCTTACAGACAGTGGATATAGTCAAGGGTTTGCGAGCTGGTCCCATTCGGGAGATAGAATGGTTTATCTTGTAGCTGCTATCGACAGTGAGGGGAAGTATGATATTTACATAATGAACTCCGACGGAACGGATAATCACAATGTAACGCCCGGTTACTTTCCAGCAATCTTTTTGTGTCACTCCCCGATTTTTTCTATAGATGATTCCAAAATATTCTTCGTGGGAGAGTGGTGGGAGTGATGCTTAAGGGTTTTGTTGCTTGGAAACGCATTGAAACCAAGAGGGGATCCCATAAAACTGAATAGCTTCTTGAAAATAGTTGCACTCATTGATATAACCATTTTCATAGTTATAACTTTATTATGTGAAATCAAGAATTTGACAGTTCATTATTATATAGATTTTCTCACATACGCAGGTTTTGCACTTGTATGTATCGGTGTTTTAAGCCTTCTGGGAGAGTGGGGCACGACACGGGATTTCAGATATCAATATGCTTCATCTGCCGGATCTCAAACCATATCGGAGCGTACAAAACGATTAGTTAAGGATGTAGGTAAGGGCTATAGTTTTTTAATTTTAATGAGCGCATCCGGAGTCATACTGATCGCTTTTGCGATACTGATTGATATTATTGTGGGATAGAAATGTGTTTTATAGAACAAAAGTTTTTATTTATGTTGATAATCTTATAATTAGGTGATCATGTGGCAAAGAAAAAAGACAAAATAAAAAGAAAAAAAGAAAGAAAAACAAAACTGCAGAAAAAAATGGAGAGAAGAAAGCGCCAGAGAAGTTTCCTTTATCAGAAAAGAAAGATCATTTATTCAGGATTGATAGTTTTTATAATAGTTCTGTGTTGTTTTCTATTTTATAATTATAATGAGGTAAAGAAAGAATGGGAAAATACTGTTGGACTGGGAGATACAATAACTATAAATTATATAGGGGTATACGAAAATGAATATCCATTCTTTTCCAGCATCGTTGACGAAAATGCTACGTGGGAGACAGAATTGGATGATTCGCACAAGTACAATCCTCTTAAATATAGGGTGGGGTATGTATACGATAAAGGTCTTGAAAAGGCACTGGAGAAGATAGATAAGCACTTCTTAGGCAAAAAAGTTGAGGATACGGTAACATTCAATATCCGAAGTGAAGATATTTTCATAAGCGGGGATCCAACTCCATACTATGAGATACCTGAAATTATAGAGCTTAATAGAGTTGAAAGTACGGATTTAAATGCATCCAGGCCTATATCCCAGTTTACTCAGGATTTTGGAACACATAAAGAAGGTGAAACAATAGATACTGCCTTTGGAAAAGCGGTAGTAGCTAAGATAGACGAGGAGAATGTTTATATAGAGTTTGTCTCAAAAGTGGGAGAGGAATTCTATTCAAGATACGGAAAAGCCGTAGTTGAAGAGATAAACGAGGAAGAGAACAAGATATATATCAAACACGATCCAGAGATTGGTACAACTACCATCATAAATATCTACGGGCAAATACTGCCCGTAGAGATCGCAGATCTAACAGATGAAAAAATAAAAGTAAAAATATTGAAATATATAAAAATGAAAGCAAAAATAGAGGAACTGGTAAAATCTGATAAGGAATGGATCGTTGAAGAGGGAGATCAAGTTCTTGTCGATTATACAGGGAAACTCGAGAATGGAGAGGTATTTGATACAACTTATAGAGATATCGCAGACGATAACTCCACGAAGAAAGCAGAGAGTTTCCAGAAAAAATATAAATATGATCCATTAAAAATAAACTCTGTTGAGTATGCGGAAGTCGAACTTTTAAAAGCTTTTGAAGAACAGCTTTTAGGAATGGAGGTAGGTGAAGAAAAAACGATAAAACTAACTCCGGAGGAAGCATACGGAGATTATAAAGAAGAAAAGGTAAAACATATAAAGATAGTAGACGAAGTTCTCATAGAAGAAATTGTAATGAAAGAAAGAGATATCCCAGAAAAAGAGTTCAAAGAAAGATATGGAGAGCCGCTAGTAGGAATGGAAATTAATACAGAGTATGGAAAAGCTGATATTTTAGAGATAACACTAGAAGGTAATGTCAAAATAAAACAGAAAACTGTTAATGAAGAGCTAATTCTGGAATATTTCAAAGCAAAATTAGTCAATGAAACTGAAGAAAGTTTTACGATCGAAAGAATCTTTGAACCGAAACTGAATACAAAAAATGGAACCGCATCTGTAAAAGAGGAAGATGGAAAATTTGTCATAACTCTGGACACAGGAACCCTTAAAGTTGGGGACATGATGTATACAGAATATGGAAGCGGCAAAGTAATTGAGATAAATGAAAAAGAGATTGTGGTGGATACAAATCATCCTCTGGCTGGAGAAACATTGATATTTAAAATTAAAATTGTAGAAATTAGAAAGCATATAACACAATAAGCTTGAGAAGTATGAACGAAAGATATTTAAAGGCATTCTGGAAAAAGTAAAATGGCTGAGTATATAAAAAGCATATGAAGCTAATACATATTTAAGGAATGATGTAGCAGAAACATCATTTCTCATTTTTCCAGATTAATGGAGGGTAGAGTTATGGGTACATCTAGTGGAAAAGGTCACAGACCGAGAAGAGGATCACTTGCTTACAGTCCAAGAAAAAGAGCAAAGAGAATTTATCCAAGGATAAGTAGTTGGCCGAAGATCGAAAAATGCAAACTCTTGGATTTCCCGGGATACAAAGCAGGAATGACACACGTGTTTAAGGTAGATGACAGAGTACATGCGATTACGAAGGGAAAGGAGTTACAGATACCTGTAACGATAGTAGAGACCCCTCCCGTGTATATAGCCGGTGTAAGATTCTACAGAAAGGGAAAGGTATTGAAAGAGATGTGGGCAGAACCTATCAAGGATGTGGAAAGGAAGATCAGCAAACCCAAAAAAAAGAAAGAAGTTAAGATTGATACTTTAAACCCTGATGATGTGAGGATCATAGCTGCAACAACGCCAAGAAAGGTAGGATTCAAAAAGAAACCTGAGATAATGGAGATAGGTATAGGAGGAAAGGATGTGGAAGAGAAAATAAAATACTGCATGAGTATCCTGGGAAAAGAGATCGGTATAAAAGAGGTTTTCAATGACGGAGATTACATTGATGTAATAGCCATTACGAAAGGAAAGGGATTCCAGGGACAGGTAAAAAGATGGGGTGTCAAGATTCAGAATCGAAAAACGAATGATGCGAAAAGACACGTGGGCAGTATAGGGCCGTGGACACCTGGGAGAACTATGTGGACGGTACCCATGGCCGGGCAGATGGGCTACAGCAAAAGAACTGAGTACAATAAAAGGATTTTAAAGATCGATTCTCAGGACATAACACCAAAAGGGGGGTTTTTGAATTATGGAGTTTTGAAGAACGAGTATGCTATTGTGAAGGGAAGTGTTCCAGGGAGTAAAAAAAGATTAGTTAGAATGAGAGCATGTATAAGAGAACCTATTCATCTCCCAAAAGGAGCTCCAGAAATAACTTTTATCTCTACAAGATCTCAACAGGGTGGATAAATGTCCCAAATTAACGTTTATTCTTTAGATGGAAAAATTATTGAAAAAATTGAAGTCCCAAGAGTATTTAATACTGAAAAAAGGGAAGATTTAATAAAGAGAGCTGTTCTGGCAAGTATTACTCACAGAATCCAGCCTTACGGGACATACGTAGAAGCTGGAAAAAGAACATCTGCAGAGTCGCCTGGAAAGAACAGAGGGATATCGAGGGTACCGAGAATGAAATCAGGTCCTAGAAGAGCAGCTTTTGTAACATCTGCCGTGGGCGGAAGAAAGGCTTTTCCTCCGAAAGTTGAAAAAAAATACAAAGAAAAGATAAATAAAAAGGAGAGAAGATTTGCCATAGCTTCTGCTATAGCTTTTACGTCAGACAGAGACGTTGTTCTTGCCAGAGGACATAAAATAGACAATGTAAAAGAACTACCTTTAGTTGTAGAAGACGAGTTTGAAAAGGTGAAGAAAACATCGGACACAAGAGAAATATTCAAAACCCTGGGTATATGGGATGATATTCTCAGAGCTAAAAAGAAGAAGATAAGAGCGGGAAAAGGAAAGATGAGAGGAAGAAAATATAAAAGGAAAAAAGGTCCTTTGATAGTCATATCCAAGAATCTAGGTATTTTTTATGGAGCAAGAAATCATCCAGGTGTTGATATTGTGCAGGTAAGGAATCTTGGAGCAGAGTATCTTGCTCCAGGAACTAAACCAGGACGTCTTGTGATCTGGACAAAATCCGCTTTTAAAGAATTAGATTCTCTTTTTGGAGGTGTATAAATGGATCCTTATGATGTTCTAGTCTATCCTCTCATTACAGAAAAAAACGTTACAATGATGGAGAGTGAGAATAAACTTGTTTTCATAGTAAGAAGAAACGCTAAAAAGATAGAGATCAAAAAATCTGTTGAAGAGCTCTACGAAGTTGAGGTGGCTGAGGTAAATACGATGATCCTCCCAGATGGAAGAAAGAAAGCATACGTAAAATTGAAAGAGGAGTACCTTGCAGATGAAGTTGCCACGAAGATAGGGGTGTTCTAAATGGGCCACAGAACAAGATCCCAGAGAAAAGGATCCAGTATTGTGTATAAAGCACCGTCTCACAGGTATAAATATAAAATTAGATACCCGAAAGCTGGTAAAACTATACATGGAAAAGTTATAGATATAATCTTTGACTGTGCGAGAACTGCACCTCTAGCAAAAGTGAAGTTCGAAGACGGAGTGAAGGGGCATATCTTGGCTCCTGAGTCGATAACGATCGGTGAACGTATATGTATAGGCGAAAATGCACCGGTAAAGATAGGAAACACGCTCCCTCTGGAAAATTTGCCTGAAGGAACTCTTCTCCACAACATAGAGGTGACTCCGGGGGATGGAGGTAAGCTTATAAGATCATCTGGAAGTTTTGCAACTTTAGTATCAAGAAAAGAAGGTGAATGCATCGTCCAGTTACCCTCTGGAGTAATGAAAACATTTAAATCTAAATGCAGAGCCACAGTGGGGATTGTTGCAGGAGGAGGAAGAAAGGAAAAACCCTTTGTGAAAGCTGGCAAAAAGTATCATGCCTATAGAAGCAAAGCTGGACCCTTCTTTAGAGTTTCTGGGGTAGCTATGAATGTAGTTGATCATCCATTCGGTGGAGGCGGACACCAGCACATTGGGAGGCCATCTACAGTCTCCAGAGGAACACCACCAGGAAGAAAAGTTGGACTCATAGCTGCAAAAAGGACTGGAAAGAGGAGATAGAAATGGCTAAAAAGGAATTTACTTATAGAGGATATTCAATGAAAGAACTTGAAAAAATGCCTATGGATAAGTTTATCACCTTGCTTCCTTCGAGGAAGAGAAGAACATTGAAGAGAGACTTCCCGGAAAGACAAAAAAAACTTATGGTAAGGGTGAGAGAAGCAAAGAAGTCTTTGAAAGATGGAAAAGAAGTGATCGTTAAAACACATTCCAGAGACATGATAATATTACCCGAGATGGTAGGACTTAAGGTAGGGATCCACCAGGGTAATGGATTTAAGACTGTTACGATAGTTCCGGAGATGATAGGACATTATCTTGGTGAGTTTGCATTGACAAGAAAACAGGTCAAACACTCCGCTCCTGGTGTAGGGGCTACAAAATCGTCGTTGTATGTGCCATTAAGGTGATTAAATGGGATATTCTGTAAAACTTGAAGATGAATTGAAGATTGCAAAGGCTTTTGGTAAGGACCTCAGGATATCTCCAAAGCATGCGAGAGAAATCTGTAAAGAACTTAAAGATAGGAAATTAAGTTACGCCAAAAAATATCTGGAAGAAGTAATTGAGATGAAAAAAGCTGTACCCTTTAAAAGGTACAGAAAAAAGATGGGTCACAAGAGATTGTATAAATGGGATACAGGCAGATACCCTGTGAAAGCCTCTAAGAGGATCTTAAGACTCCTGAAAGAAGTGGAATCAAATGCAGAGTATAAAGGATTGGATCTGGATAAACTGAGAATAATTCATATTTCTGCTTACAAAGGTCTTGTTATTCCAGGCTGGATTCCTAGGGCGTATGGAAGGGCAACGCCGTTCAATGAGTGTACAACAAATATAGAGGTAGTGGTGGAGGAAATATAATGGTAATTGAAAGAAAAATCATAGAGGAAAATCTTAAAAATACATCCATAGCTGAATATTTGGCTAAATACTTAGAGAGAGCGGGATACGGTGGAGTGGATATAAAGAGAAGCCCTTTAGGGACGAGGATAATAGTAAAGGTAGAAACTCCTGGTTTGGTGATAGGAAGGAAAGGGAGATCAATAAGAGAGTTAACAAAAGATCTTGGAGAAACATTCAATATTGAAAATCCTCAAATAGAGGTAGAAGAGATCAAAAATCCAGAATTAAACGCGAATGTTATGGCCCATAGGACTGCGTCTGATCTGGAGAGGGGATATCATCACAGAAGAACGGCATACAAAATTTTGAGAAAAATAATGGATACAGGAGCTAAAGGAGCCGAGATAGTAATTTCGGGCAAACTCTCAGGGGGGAGATCGAGAACTGTCAGATTCACAACTGGGCACCTAAAAAAGTGCGGAGAACCTGCCCAGAGACTTGTGGATCGGGGATATTCAATAGCAAAATTAAAACTTGGTGTCATGGGTGTTACTGTTAAAATAATGCCTTCTGATGTTATTTTGCCAGATGAAGTATATCTCATCGAAGAAAAAGAAGATAAAGGAGAAGACACAAGTATTAAAGAAGAAGCTAAGAAAGAAATAAAGAAAGAACCTAAAGAAGTTAAGAAAGAAACTAAGAAAGAACCTAAAGAAGCTAAGAAAGAAATAAAGAAAGAACCTAAAGAAGTTAAGGAGGAGTAATATGGCGATACTGAGAAAGGATGAGATAAGAGAAATGGAAATAGAAGAGATGTATGAAAAACTTGGCGAACTCAAGTCTGAGTTTTCCAGGGAAAAGGCACTATGTGCTACGGGTAGTGCACCTGAGAATCCAGGAAAGATTGGAGAGTTGAGAAGGACGATGGCAAGAATAAAAACAATAATAAAGGAAACAGAGAGGAGGAAGTAATGCCTGATATATGCCCAATATGTGGATTGCCTAAGGAACTTTGTGTATGCGAAGAGATTGCAATACCAGAACAGCAGATAAAGATCTATACCTCAAGAAGAAGATTCGGAAAGCTGATGACCGTCATAGAAGGAATCAACAGCAATGATATAGGGCTCACTGAGCTCTGTAAGATGCTGAAATCGAAATGTGCCTGCGGTGGAACAGTAAAAAAAGGAAAAATTGAATTACAAGGGAATCATATAAGAAAAGCAAAAGATATATTAGTCGACATGGGATACAGCAAAGAAATGATAAGAACATGAAAAGAGAGCTGATTGGCAAAAAGATCAAAGTAGTAAAGAGCGTGAATAAAGCATATATCGGGATCACAGGTACTGTGATTGATGAAACAAGGAGTATGCTGACCCTCGATGACGGAAGAAAACTTATAAAAGAAAACATCACCATTGAAATAGATGGAACTGTGTTGGACGGAAAATATATAGTAGGAAGACCTGAAAATAGGATAAAGAGGTGAAATAAATGGAATGTGAGGACAAAAACTGTCCTATTCACGGGAATTTGAAAACCCGGGGAAGAATACTTGAAGGCGTCGTAATAAGCGACAAAATGCGTAACAGTGTAGTTGTAAAAAGAGAGCTTTTGGAGTATATCCCTAAATATGAGAGGTACGCAAAGAAATCTTCAAAAATTACTGCTCACAATCCCCCCTGTATTAATGCAAAATTAGGAGACAATGTAAAGATTGCAGAATGTAAACCTATAAGTAAAACAAAGAGTTTTGTTGTAATTGAGGTGATCTAATGGTAAAGAAAGGAGCTGGAGCTACAAGAGGTAGATCTCCTATAAGACCAATAAGATCATTGATAACAGGATCCAGTTTGGTCTGTGCAGATAATACTGGAGCAAAAGAACTTGAAATTATCTCTGTCATAGGCTACAAGGGTACATTGAGAAGGTATCCTTCCGCAGGTATTGGCGATATGATCGTGGCATCTGTGAAGAAAGGAAAACCAGATATAAGAAAGACAATTGTCAAGGCGGTTATAATAAGGCAAAGAAAAGAGTACAGGAGGCTCGATGGAATGAGAGTGAAATTCGATGATAATGCAGCGGTAATAGTAACTCCCGAGGGAATGCCCAAGGGATCTGAGATAAAAGGGCCTGTAGCTAAAGAAGCTGCTGAAAAATGGGTAAGATTATCTGGAATTGCTAATATGATATTATGAGTGTGATTTTATGACTATACAAAGGAGAAAACAAAGAAAAAAGCATTTTAATGCACCTTTACATAAAAAACAGAAGTTTATGTCAGCACCGTTGTCTGTAAATCTCAAAGAAAAGTACGGTATAAGAAGTTTACCTGTCAGGAAGGGAGACAAGATAAGGGTGCTAAGAGGGGATTACATATTCTCTGAGGGTAAAGTTATGAAGGTAGATCTGAAGAGTAACAGAATACTTGTTGAAAAAATTACGAGGGAGAAAACAGACGGTACAGAAGTAAATATACCTTTTCACCCATCAAATGTTGAGATAATCGATCTGGATCTTAAAGATGAGGAAAGAGCAAAAATTATTGAGAGGAGAGGGGTATGACGAGAATAGGAGAAAAAAAGAGCCTAAAAAGATCGAAAGCTCCGAAAATATGGAGAATTCATAGGAAAAATAAAAAATGGACAGTTAAAAATATCCCGGGTCCACATTCAGGCGAAAAAGCAATTCCTTTATTGTTCATACTGAGAGATTATCTTGGATATGCACAGACGAAGAGGGAAGCAAAGATAATTTTAAACAGAGGTTTGGTACTCGTAGATGGAAGAATAAGGAAGGATGAAAGATTTCCTGTAGGTGTGATGGATATTGTAGAGATACCAAAAACAAAGGAGTGTTATAGGGTTCTTCCAAACAGAAAGGGCGAAATATATCTTTACAAGATCCAAAAAGAGGAGAAAGACCTGAAAATTTTCAGTATAAGGGGTAAAACACTTTTAAAAAATGGCGTAGTTCAGTTAAGTCTCCATGATGGGAGAAATATAGTCGGAGACAATACTTATAACGTTCACGATACGATACTTTACGATTTAAATAAAAAAGAGATAATAGGACACATTCCATTTAAGAAAGGCACCTTGGGATTCGTGGTAAAGGGAAACAACATTTCAAAGATGGGAAAAATTGTGGAGATAGATAAGAGAGAAATTGGTCATAGTACTGTTACCTTGGAAAACAAAAGGGAGAGATTTAAGACATTGAAAGAGTACGTATATGTAGTTGGGAAAGGAAAAAGTTTAATCTCGATACCGGAGGTGGCTTAATGCATAAGACGGAAAGACCAAGAATAGAAAAAGTAGTTATAAATATGGGTATCGGAGAGTCGGGGGAAAAACTTGCAAATGCTGAGTCACTGTTAGAAAATTTGATAGATCAGAAACCCATAAAAAGAAAAGCAAGGCAGACCAATAAAGATTTCGGGATCAGAAAAAATGAACCTATAGCTGTAAAGGCAACTTTGAGAGGTAAAAAAGCTTATGAATTCTTAAAAGATGCTTTTGAAGCTGTAGAAAATAAGATAAGTTCAGATAATTTTGATGTGTATGGTAACTTCTCATTTGGTGTTAAAGAGCACATAGATCTCCCAGGAGTAAGGTATGATCCAAAGATAGGTGTTTTTGGAATGGATGTCTGTGTATCACTGGAAAGACAGGGATACAGGATCAAAAGAAGGAGGATAAAAAGAAGAAAGATCTCTCCAAATCATAGGATAAAAAAAGAGGAAGGGATAAACTTTATTAAAGAGCAGTTTAAGGTGAATGTTTATGAGTAAAGGAAGCAGAAAATGCAGAAGATGCGGCAGTCATGAAGCTGTAATAAGAAGATATGGGTTATACCTCTGTAGAAGATGCTTTAGAGAGGTAGCGCCAAAATTAGGTTTCAAGAAATATGTATGAGGTGTAAAAATGTTAAACGATCCCTTGGCAGATGCACTTTCCAATATAACGAATTATGAAAGAGCTAGAAAAAATGAGGTGTTAATACCCGCATCCAAAACAATTGGGAATATATTAAAGATAATGCAAGATTACGGCTTTATTGGTACCTTTGAATTTATAGACGATGGAAAATCCGGAAATTATAAGGTAGAACTTATAGGAAATATAAATAAGTGTGGCGTAATAAAACCCAGATTTCCTGTGAAGAAAGATGAGTTTGAAAAATGGGAAAAAAGATTCTTGCCTGCAAAAAACTTTGGGATATTACTTATGTCAACTCCCGGAGGTATCATGAGCCACAAAGATGCATATAAAAACGAAACAGGCGGGAGATTGTTAGCGTATGTGTATTAGGTGAGATTATGGTAGTAGATATAGAAGAGATCACAGTTCCTGTGAGTGTGGAACTCAAGTTTGAAGGGAATACCATTAAAGTTAAAGGTAAGAATGGAGAACTTCATAGAGTTTTTGATTATCCAAGTATTATAATAAAGAATGAAGATGGAAAACTCAGGATATCCTCTTCCTCCAATAGGAAAAGAGACATAGCAATGATAAGAACAACTAAAGCGCACATAGTGAATATGATCAAAGGAATAGAAGAAGGATTTCAATACACATTGAAGATAGTTTATGCTCACTTTCCAATGAATGTAAAGATAGAAGGGAATAAAGTAGGCATCTACAATTTCTTAGGCGAAAAGCATCCCAGATTCGCAAAGATCGTTGGAGATACTAAGGTTACAATTAAAGGGGATACAATAACAGTAAGAGGAATAAACAAAGAAGAAGTAGGTCAGACATCTGCAAACATGGAACAGGCTACAAGAATAAAGAAAAGGGATACGAGAGTATTTCAGGACGGTATATACCTGGTTGAAGGTGCGTAAAGATGAATGAAAGATTACTGAAGATCAAGAAGGAAAAAAATAGAAAAAAACCAACGTTTTTAAGACAGGAAACATGGAGATTTATAAAGTTCAAAAATAAACCTGCATGGAGAAAACCAAGAGGACATTCTTCGAAGATGAGAAGGAAACTCAAGGGAAATCCTCCTGTAGTAAATATAGGATATAGAAATCCGAAGCTTGTGAGGGGATACCATCCCTGCGGACTCCCGGAGGTACTGGTTCACAATGTAAATGATTTGGAGAATCTAAAGGATGTCGCCGTGAGAATAGGGAATGTAGGAACAAAGAAAAAGATTGAAATTCTTAAAAAGGCATTAAAAAAAGATTTAAAACTTTTGAATCCGAAAATAAAGTTTATCAAGGTAAGTAGTGAGGAAGACATGGTAAATAATATAAATATTAAGGATTATACTCAAAGTTTTATCATTTCCAAAAAATTGAGTGATGAAGATAGAGAAAAAATAGAACAGAAAGCTGAAGAGCTTGGAATTGTACTTCAGGAGTGATGGTTATGAATGTAAAAGTACAAAAGAGAATTGCAGCCGAGATTCTTGGATGTGGAGTACACAGGATCTGGATAAATCCGGAAGAAAGGGATAAAGTAAGCATGGCTATAACGAGAGGAGATGTTAAAAAGCTGGTAAGAGATGGCATAATAAAAAAAAGACCGGAAGTATCTATAAGCAGGGGTAGAGCAAGAATTCTCCATAAAAAGAAGAAACTGGGAAGAAGAAGAGGCCATGGAAGCAGAAAGGGGAAGAAAACAGCTAGAATGAATAAAAAAAGAGCATGGATAAACACAATAAGACCTTTAAGAAGAGAACTTAGAGATTTAAGAGAGAAAAATAAACTTGAGCCTAAGAGTTATCGAAAACTTTATAGAATGGCAGGAAGTGGAGCATTTAGAAGCGTGGCATATATGAACTCCTATATAACTGAGCGAGGGTACGCAAAACGGTGATCAAATGAAGAAATTAGCTTTTAAAAGAAGAAGAAAGGGGATAACAGATTATGATCAGAGATATAAATTAGTAATGTCAGGGAAACATAGAATGGTAATCAGGACTTCTTTGAATCACATAAATATCCAGATAGTAAGATCGGAAAAAAGTGGAGATAGAACATTAGTTTCTGCACACTCCAAAGAGCTCGAGAAAATGGGTTACAAAGGTCACTGTGGAAATTGTACTGCTGCTTATTTAACAGGACTGTTATGCGGATACAAGATCAAAAAGAAGGGTATAGATGGGACTATATTAGATATTGGACTCAAATCTGCCACCAAGGGAGCAAATATTTTTGCTGCTCTCAGAGGAGTGATAGACGCAGGTATTGAAATACCACATAACGAAAAGATACTCCCGGATGAAAAAAGAATACGGGGAGAACATATAGCTGATTATGCCTCCAAACTTAATAAGGAAGAATACTCCAAAAAATTCAGTAACTATATCAAGAAAGGATTAAAACCCGAAGAATTGCCAGTTCATTTTGACGAGATTAAGAATAAGATAGAGGAGATTGTATGAACAAGGAAGAATGGATACCGAAGACAAACCTGGGAAGAATGGTAAAAGCAGGAGAAATCACAAGCATTGAAGAGATAATCTCAAAAGGAATCTCTATCAGAGAGTCCGAAATAGTTGACGTTTTACTTCCTGAGGTGACAAATAGGGAAAACCAGGAGATCATTGATATTAATATGGTGCAGAGAATGACAGATTCAGGTAGAAGAGTAAAATTCAATGTAATTTGTGCAATAGGAAACAAAAATGGGCTTGTTGGCTTAGGACAGAGTAAGGCCAACGAGGTAGGAACGGCTATCAGAAAATCACTGAATAATGCGAAATTAAATATAATAAGAGTAAAGAGAGGTTGCGGATCATGGGAATGCGGCTGTGGAACACCACACTCTATTCCATTTAAAGTTACTGGAAGATCTTCAAGTGTTACAGTTACTTTATTCCCTGCACCGAGAGGATTGGGACTTACTATAGGTGATGTAGGCAAAAAAATAATAAAACTTGCGGGGATCACAGATATTTGGTCAAGATCATTTGGACAGACACAAACAACTATCAACTTTGCAAAAGCGATCTTCGATTGCCTTAAAAATGCAAATAATATGAGCTGTCAGGAAAGACATATAAGGGGCCTTGGTATAATTGATGGATCGATAAAGGAGCCCGCACCAGTCACAGAGGAGACAAAGGAAGAGGAAATAAAAGAAGAGGACTCAAAAGAAAATATGGTAAAAGAGGACAAATCAAAGAAAAACGAAGTAAAGAAGGAAGAACCAAAGAAGAGTAAAGTAAAAGAAGAGGGATCAAAGGAAGGTGAGTCCGGTGGATAGAGTTGCAGTGATAAGGGTCAGAGGAACGGTGAATTTGGAGAGGAAGATAAAGGACACTTTAAAGATGTTCAATCTTGAAAAAACTAATAACTGTATAGTTATAGATAACAGAGACAGCTACAAGGGCATGCTGCAGAAGGTGAAAGATTACGTGACATTTGGAGAGATTGACAAAGAAACTTTCAAAAAACTGCTACTGAAACGGGCAAGGCTTCCGGGTAACAAAAAGATAGATGAAAAATATATAAAAGAAAAAACAGGGAAAACTGTAGATGATTTCGTTGATGAATTCTTTGAATTCAAAACTGATCTTGATGATCTCGGAATAAAAAAAGTTTTCAGGTTACATCCTCCTAGAAAAGGATACAGAGGAGTCAGAATGGGTTATAATCAAGGAGGATCCCTGGGTTACAGAGGAAAAGACGTAATTTCTTTGCTCGAAAAAATGATTTAGGTGATTTTGTGATCAGAAAAAAGAAGAAGACATACAAAATGAGAGGTTCAAGGAATTGTGGTGGCGGATGTGCCAAAAAAAGGAAAGGTGCAGGTCACAGAGGAGGGAGAGGCAATGCAGGATCAGGAAAGGAAAAAAAACAGAAGTACACATGGTTTTTAAAATATGAGCCTGACCATCTTGGCAAACACGGATTTAAAAGAATTCCAGAGCTTAGAAAAAGTAAATCTGCTGTTAACCTCAGGTACCTGAATGATAATCTTGAAAGACTTCTGGAGAAAGGAGTAGCTTTTAAAGAAAAAAATAATATAATAATAGATGTATCCAAACTTGGAGTTTCCAAAGTATTGGGTGAAGGTAAGCTCACGAAAAAATTTTCTGTGAAGGCGGATGAATTTTCAGAAAAGGCGAAGATAAAGATCGAAAAAGCAGGAGAAAAAGCGATCACAGGTGGAGTAAATGTCTAAACTAGAGGCTCTTTCACCATTATACAGGTTTATTCCTGAGGTCTCTATACCGAAGAGACATATCCCATTCAAAGAGAAGATCACATGGAGCGCATTAGTATTGAGTATATATTTTGCACTTTCGCAAATACCGCTGTATGGTGTAACAGAAACAGCAATGGATTGGTTTGCAGGGTTTAGAGTCGTGCTTGCGGGAAACAGCGGAAGTATATTACATCTTGGTATAGGCCCTATTGTAACAGCAGGGATAATAATGCAGTTATTGGTAGGGTCTGATATCCTGGATCTTGATCTTACAACGCACAAAGGTAAACAGACATTCCAGGGCACACAAAAGCTTTTGGCTATATCTCTCTGTTTCTTTGAAGCCTTTGCAATGGCACGTGGACAGGGGATGGCAGAAGGAACAATGTTATACGTTGTTATCTTGCAGATGGCTTTTGGTGGGATTCTGGTAATGCTCATGGATGAAGTTGTCACAAAATGGGGATTCGGATCAGGGATCTCGTTATTTATTGCGGGAAGGGTTTCTGCGCAGATAATCTGGAGAAGTTTCAGCTTTTTAGCCAGTGCAGATATTCCAGATCAGATGATCGGTGCTATTCCTGCATTCATCAAATCGTTTATCAGCGGGAATCCTGAATGGACGAGACCGGGTCTTCTGGCAGGGATGGATCAGGTATTCTTTACCTTTATAATATTCTTTATTATAGTTTATATTGAGTCGATCAGAGTGGAGATTCCACTGTCATATGGAAAATTCAAAGGCATCAGGGGAAGATACCCTATAAAATTTATTTACGCCTCAAACATTCCAATGATTTTGACAGTGGCAATGTTTGCCAATGTACAGCTAATGGCCCAGATCTTAAACACGAGAGGTATAACGTGGCTCGGTGCATTTGATTCTCAAGGTAATGCTGTTTCTGGTATAGTGAATTATATACAACCTCCAAGAGGCTTAGGTCCCCTTATGCGAGAACCCCTTGGAGCATTGGTATATCTTATAATAGTAGTGTTATTATGCATATTCTTTGCAGTGTTATGGATAGAATTAACTCAGATGGGACCAGAGGCTGTGGCAAAGAAGTTAGAAAGATCGGGAATGCAGATTCCCGGTTTCAGGAAGGATCCGAGAGTTCTGAGGAAGGTCCTCTCCAGATACATACCTCAGGTCACAGTAATGGGTGGAGCAGCAGTTGGAATAGTAGCTGTTTTCGCCGATTTTACAGGAGCACTGGGGACAGGAACAGGAATTTTACTGACTGTGGGCATAGTTTACAGACTGTATGAAGAGCTCATGAAAGAACAGATGGGCGAGATGTTCCCGGCTCTCAGAAAAATTATAGGAAGTGAGTAGAATGGAAATATTAGATTCGATACTAAGTGTGTTTTATGGGCTTTTTGATGCGATCTTCGGAAAATTTTTTCCTTCTCGTGGAGAGGAAGTAATAGCAGGCAATGTGTATACGGAGTACATACTTGGAGTAACTCTCGTTGCCCTAGCAATAGCTGTTTTTATAACAGGGGTGAATTATTTTCTTATAGATCACGAAGAAATGAAAAGAATCAGAAAAGAGACATCGGAATACAGAAGTAAACTTTTGAAAGCACAGAGAGAAGGAAATAAAAAGCAAATAAGGAAATTAGAGCTACAGAAGAAAAGAATAAATGAATTAAATGCAAAAATGACTTCAATGAGCTTTAAACCTATGATCATTACGATGATTCCAATATTTATTCTCTTTGCATGGTTCAGGCATACTCCTGCATACGGAATACCGATCCTTGATTTACCCTTTGCTTTGTTTGATATGCCTGTGGTAGGCTCTATCCTTGGGTTTTTCAGAAGAGGAACTATACTAACAGCCAGTCAATTGGGTGCATTTGGCTGGTATTTTCTCTGCGTAACTGTATTCAGTCAATTTATAAGGAAGATTTCGAACATAGATTAGGGTGATCATATGAGAGGAATGTACAGATCGAGATCATTGAGAAGAAAGTTTGTAAGAACGCCAGGAGGAAACTCAACTCTTCATTTCAAGAAGAAAAAGCATAGTAAACGTAGATGTGCGGAATGTGGAGCCGAGCTTCATGGTGTACCAAGGGGATCTCCAAAGGAAATAAAAAAACTCAGTAAAAGTAAAAAAATACCGACAAGGCCATATGCTGGATATTTATGTTCCAAATGCATGAGAAAGCTCATCAAAGAAAAAGTTAGAGTGGAGTTATGAAGATCACGATAGGAGGGCCTCCTGGAAGTGGCACTACCACTTCAGCGAGGCTCATAGAAAGAAACTTGGGTTTTAAACATATATATGCAGGTTTGATCTTTAGAGAACTTGCAGAAGAAAGAGGAATGAGTCTGGAAGAGTTCAGTAAGCACGCTGAGGATGATGGGGACATAGATAATTTAGTAGACAAGAGGCAGAAAGAGCTTTCAGAAAAATACGAAAAATGTATAGTTGAGGGGAGAATGGCAGCATATTTTGTAAACGCCGACCTGAAAATATGGCTTACAGCACCTTTCAATGCAAGGGCTGAAAGAATTGCAAATAGAGAGAAGAAGAGTCTTGAAGAAAGCAAAAAAGGAATAAAGATGAGAGAAAGAAGTGAAAAAAAAAGATACAAAAAATTTTATGGAATAGATATAGATGATCTCTCTGTATATGATCTGATAATCAATACAGATAAATGGGAACCCGCAGGTGTTTATAAGATAATAAAAAAAGCGATAGAGGTGAAAAGATGATAGATATCGGGAGAGTCTGTACTAAAATATCAGGAAGAGAAGCAGGAAATAAATGTGTAATTGTAGATGTTATAGATGAGAATTACGTCGTAGTTTCAGGCCCGAATGTTAAAAGAAGAAGATGTAATATAAAGCATCTTGAGTTTCATCCAGATGTAAAAAAGATAGAAAAGGACGCTTCAGATGAAAAGATAAAGAGATTACTGAGTTAATTTTTATGAAATATGGAAAAACTCCGGAAGAAAGAACTGTGGAAGAGCTGATAGAAAAAGGCCTGATCGTTCTCGATAAAACTATGGGACCTACGTCGCATGAGATAGTCGCATGGATAAAAAAGATTTTGAACATAAAGAAAGCAGGACACTCGGGAACGCTAGATCCCCATGTTACGGGTGTGTTACCTGTAGCAACGCAAAAAGCCACAAGAGTCTTGAAGTTAATGCTCGAATCCGATAAAGAGTATATATGCGCAATGCGGCTCCATAAACCTATATCAGAAAAAAGACTTCGAGAGATATGCAAAGAATTTACTGGAAAAATATATCAGAAACCTCCTGTAAAATCAGCTGTAAAAAGAAAGCTGAGGATTAGAGAAGTAAAAAATATAGAGATACTTGAGATAGAAGAAAAGAATGTTCTCATGAGAATAAACTGTGAGGCTGGGACGTATATCAGAAAGCTATGTTATGACATTGGTGAAGCACTTGGAATCGGAGCGAACATGGAAGATCTGAGGAGAACAAGAGTGGGACATCTCGGAGAAGAGAATTTAGTGACGCTCCATGAGCTTTTAGATGCGTATATATTCTGGAAGGAGGAAGGCATAGAAAGTGAGATAAGGAGATGTGTGCATCCTATAGAGGAAGGTATAAATATACCAAAGGTATGGATTAAAGATACAGCTGTAGATGCTATCTGTCATGGAGCTAGATTAATAGCAGTCGGAGTTGAAAAATGCGAGGAAATTCAAGTAAATCAGAGGGTCGCTGTGATGACACTAAAAAATGAGCTGGTAGCACTAGGAAAAGCGGCAATGAGTTGCAGAGAGATGCTGGAGAAAGAAGGTGTTGCTGTGGTAACTGAGACTGTGATTATGGAGCGGGATACGTACCCAAAGATTTGGAAAATAAACTGATAAAAAGATATATAAATTGTGGATATAAAAATAAATAAGAAATGCCGGGGTTGCCGAGACTGGAAAGGCGCGAGCCTGGAGAGTTCGTTCTCGTAAGAGATCGAGGGTTCAAATCCCTTCCCCGGCGTTAAGTTAAAAATTCAGGAGATGATCACATGAGCGAGTTCAGACATATAATCCGTATAGAAGGCGTGGATTTAGATGGGAATAAAAAGATAGAGTTAGCTTTAACAGGTTTAAGAGGAATTGGAATGAACTTATCTCGGAGTATAATTCGAGTATCTGGGATAGATCCCAATGTAAAGCTTGGCAATCTTGACGATAAGTCAATAGAAAAAATAAAAAATGTACTAGAAAATCCGAAGAAATTTAATATTCCTGTATGGATGCTAAACAGGAAAAAAGACTACGAGACAGGAGAAGATAAACATATATTTGAATCACAGCTGGCAATTATGAATAGAGATGACATCAACAGACTTAAAAAGATCAGAGCTTATAGAGGTATCAGGCACGAGCTTGGTCTTCCTGTAAGGGGACAGAGAACAAAATCGAGTTTCAGGAAAGGCAGAGCTATAGGTGTAAGTAGAAGAAAAGTGCTTAGGGAGAAGAAAAGTGCTGAGAGAGAAAAAAAGAGGTGAATAAATGGGCGATCCTAAGTTTTCAAGAAAAAAATATGAAACTCCTCATCATCCATGGCAGAAAGATAGGATAGAACGTGAGAATGAGCTTTTAAAGAAGTATGGATTAAAAAATAAAAAAGAAGTCTGGAAAGCAGAGTCGAGACTGAGAAAGTTAAGAAGACAGGCAAGAGTTCTCTTGGCATCCACAGGTGAAGAAACAAAAAAAGAGGAAGAAGAACTGATCCGGAAACTTCAGAGATTGGGCATACTTAAAGAGGATGCCAATCTTGATAATATATTGGAGCTGGATATACAGGATATCCTTGACAGAAGGCTTCAATCAGCAGTTTTCAGAAGGGGCCTGGCAAAAACACCGAAGGAAGCAAGACAGTTGATAGTGTATAGACATATTAAACTTGGAGACAGAGTTGTAAACTCCCCGAGTATGCTTGTCAGTAAAAATGATGAAGATTTAATAGAAAAGAAGGAGGCTTAAAAATGACTAAAGATGAAAAATGGGGAGTAGCCCACATATATGCGTCTTTCAACAATACAATTATTCATATAACAGATCTAAGCGGTGCAGAAACAATTGCGAGAGTTTCTGGAGGAATGATAGTTAAAGCAGATAAGGACGAATCTTCTCCCTATGCCGCTATGAAGGCAGCGGCCGTTGCAGCCGAGACAGCTCTGGAGAGAGGGATTGTAGGAGTTCATATAAAAGTTAGAGCTCCAGGTGGAAGTAAAATCAAAAACCCTGGTCCTGGAGCGCAAGCCGCAATTAGATCACTGGCAAGAGCAAAGTTAAAAATAGGAAGAATAGAAGATGTCACTCCGATACCCCATGATGGGACGAGACCCAAAGGTGGGAAAAGAGGAAGAAGATTATGAAGGTAACACTTTTGTTCAAATCTGATTCAAAAATAAAAATGATGATAGAAGATGTTGATGTAGGATTTGTCAACGCTCTAAGAAGGATTTTGGTTTCGGAGATTCCTGTATACGCTGTAGATCATATAGTTGCTTATGAAAACACATCTCAGTTATACGACGAGATTTTGGCTCACAGACTGGGACTTATACCTCTGGGTACACCCTTAAATGTGACCAAAGAAGTAACTCTGGGTATAGAAAAAGAAGGGCCCTGTATAGTTTATTCGGGAGATATGATATCAGACGACGAGTTGATAAAACCCATAATACCAGATATCCCAATAACAAAGCTCGGGGATAATCAAAAAATAAAGATAAACTGTATTGCCACAGTAGGAATTGCCAAGACTCACGCCAAATACCAGTCCTGTCTTGTTTTTTATAAGTACTTCCCTGTAATAGAAATAAATAAAAAGTGTGATCTCTGTGGTGTTTGTGTAGAAGCCTGTCCAAGAAATATACTGGAGATAAAGAATGATTCCATAGAAATGGTAAATATAGAAGAATGCACCCTCTGTAGAAGTTGTGAAGAACAGTGTGATCTGAGGGCTATAAATGTAACTTATGACCCAAGAAAATTTATATTCACAATTGAAAATTATGGAAATATGAGCATAAAAGATCTAATTGAAGTCTCGACAAGTATAATAGAAGAGAAATGTGATAATTTCATAACTGCTCTTGCGGGGGTTGCCGAGCATGGCCAAAGGCGCTAGGTTGAGGGCCTAGTTCTGTAGGGATCCGCGGGTTCAAATCCCGTCCCCCGCACTGAAACCTCAGTGCACGTAAGACAAATAGATGTAGGCTTTGCCTACATCCAAGTGTTTGGCAACATTCAAATCAAAGATTTGAAGTTCCCTTTCTTTCTTAAAAGAAAGAAAACATGCATGAAAAGAAAGAAAGTGCAACAAGTGGATGTAGTTCTCCAAAAGAAATAAAAAAATTAAAATATCAGAGTTTTAGCCGTATTTCCCAAGTAGTCGTAGATCCATCACTGTATTCGTTTGTCAATATGAAAGTTTTGGGAAGGTACATGCCCGTCTCAAAATTAAGCCATAAACGGAATCCCTCATCCGGATCAAAAACCTGTTCAATGACGCTGAGTTGTTCCTCCGTACCTGTGAGAATGAACGATAAATCAACTCGACAATTGTGAGATTTACCGCTGGAGTCGATTACTTTCATCACCTTTGGTTTCCACAATATCTCATCCTTTGTTAAATTTTGAATAAATACTTCAACAAAGTATCCCCCGGGCTGCCATCCACGATATGACTTAGTTACAGTCCATACTACTACGTACAATTTTCCATCATCTAACGGCTCGTCCATTCCTCCTTTTAACGTGATGTGTTTAGATGCTGGTGTAGTTGGTGGAGGGGTAGTTGGTGGAGTTGGAGTGGTAGTCGGAGGAGGTGTCGTAGTGGGTGGGGTTGTAGTTGGAGGTGCTGATGTTGTAGGTGCAGGTGTTGTCGTAAGTGGAGGCGTTGTTGTTTGTGTAACTGTTCCCACTGGTTTTTGGATTGGAGTCTCAGTGATAGTGAGTCCCCCTCTACCCAAAAAGGTAAGGTATATCCCACCGACTACCACCGCCACAATTATTGCTATAACCCCGATCACCTTTGGACTGAATTTCGTTGGAGCTTTTTTCTCTTTTACTTCTCTTTTTGACAGATCAAAACCACATTTTTCACAGAAAACTGAACCTTCCTTAATCGGAGCTCCACATTTAGGACAGTATTTTAAACCTCCTTTTTTTAATTTCTCATCCATAACAACTTACTCCTTTTATTGGATTTATTTTCAATAAACTGCTCTCAATACACTATCTCTTCTTCCTTTTTAAAGCACTGAAAATGTTTATAATTATGAATAGTATAAAGATTGCAACAGGAAGAAATGCTGAAGGCCCTATACTTTCTATATACTCCCAGAATATGTTTATAAATACCAGGACGACAAAAATAACTATAATCACCCAGAACCATCGAGATAACGCTGGTTCGGATTTTACAGTTTCGTGTGTGTCTCTCTTTGGAATTTTACGTTCTCTATACTCGAATATATCCTCTTTTTTCTCCATTAATTATATTAACGAACTGTAGTATTTAATGTTTTCTGTTATGGGAAAATATAAAATAGAAAATTAATCTTCCCAGAGACCGATATTCTTCAAAAACTCTTTGTCATATGATCTGCTCATCATCATGTCCTTATGCTGGTACAGTTCTCTTTCTAGATGATCTAACGTCAGATAAAAGGCATCTTGAGGGCCCAATCCGTTATCTGTAGCTACAAAGAACCCTCCTTCTGTACCCATTCTGATCCTGCAGTTATAAACTTTTTTTCCCTGAGGAGTTTCCTTAAGTTTTTTGAAATATACAAAAACGTCTCCACTTTTCAATATCTTGGCATATTTTTGGAGTACTACCTCTAATTCTTTAAGCATCTCTTCTCTTTCAAAGATCGTTCCTATCCCAGAAAATGTTATATAAAAACCCTTTCCTTTCTTAGGTATAGCTATTTGCTCTAGAAGATCTTTCCCTGTAACAATACCCACAATATCCTTGCCATCAGTTACTACTAGATATACTACCCCCCTAGATATCATTTTTTCTATCCCTTCTTTTATTTTAGCTTTATTATTTATTGTTTCCACAGTGGTACTCATTATTTTTCTGGCAGGAGTACTTAAACGAGATCTTTTTTCGCTTATGTAGGTACCTGCTTCTATAGACTCCAAAGGAGCTGTTACCTCTCTCAGAATATCAAACATTCTCACGATCCCTACAAGTTCCCCCTTGTCATCTACCACTGGAAGGTGGGATATATTATACTCATGAAATATATTTATTATCCTGGCCAAAACATCGTCTTCGTTTACCAATATAAGATCTCTTGTCATTACCTCACTTATTTTCTTGTCACCGAGTTCTTTTTTTATCACTCTTTTTAAGATCATGTCCTGATCCACAATTCCTACCATCTTTCCTTTATCAAAAACAGGAATGTTCTTAATATTGTTCTCTATCATGAGTTTTGCCATCTTTACCAAATTTGTGTCCAGGGATATTTTTGGTACTGAATAAACAAATTTTTTTATTTTTGCTTTTGGATCTATTCTTGGTTTGATAACCTTTCTATCTAGAAGAACGCCTTTAAATTCTTTATCTTTGAATACATAAAGAACTTTTCTCTTTTTAAATTTCTTTATAGCGTCACCTATACTTGCGTCATAGTCAATCTCTTCAAAATCTTTGGAAACTATTTCTCTTGCTTTTATATTTTCCATTTTTTCACCCCAAGGAAAAAAAGAAAGGGAAAACAGAAATCACTTTTGTAACTTCTGTTTATTCAATTTTTATTTTTTTCCTTGATACTTCCTCAGATATTTTTGGCAGTATTATTTCCAAAACTCCGTTGTTATATTTTGCTTTTACCTTATCAGGGTCCACTTTTGTGGGCAAAGGTACTGTTCTATAGTATCCCTCATAGCCTCTTTCCTGATAGAAGTACCCTTCCTTTTCTTCTATTATTAATTTCTTTTTTGAAGCTTTTATAGTTAACGTATCCTCATTGATGTCTATCTCAATATCATCTTTGTTGACACCAGGAAGTTCTGCTTGTATCACGAGTTCTTTGCCCCTATCCACAACGTCCAATAATGGTTCTCTGTAATTAAACGGCTTTATCCCTTTGGATGGAAGGGAAGGTTTTGTATAGATACTACTGAACATTCTGTCCATCTCCTCTTGTATTCTTCTTATCTCATCAAATATATCCATATTGATCACCTCTTTGTTTTTTTCAAAACTATATAGGTAATAACTATTTAAAAATCTTTTGGTCTAATATATTATGGATATAACTAAAAGTTATGGTAAATAACTAAAAGATCTACCGAAAACTTTTTAAAGGGGAACATATTATATATTGATGTGATCACTATGGTCAGGTTTAAGGTTACAATAAAGGACGAAGAACCACCATTTGAAAGGGACGTAGACAAATACATAAAATTCTTGTGCGACGTCCTGGGATTATCCACAGGAAGAGACACGGACGATACTACATGTAAAGTGTTTAAAAAAATAGTGGTACATTCCAGTAAAAGGGGTGTTACAACTACAAAAGAGATCTGTGAAGAGATAAATATGAGTAGAGGTTCTGTAGTAAATCAGATAAATAAGATGATTGAGGCTGGAATGCTTAGAAAAGAAGGAAATTACTATGTTTTAAGAAGGAGAAACTTGATCAGAACGATGTGGGAGATAAGAGAGGATATTTTGAGAATGTTCGAAAAAATAGAGGAGATAGCAGAAGAACTAGATGAAGAAATAGGTTTACCAAAAGAAAAGAGGTGATTTTATGAAGGTAAAGGTTAGAGATGCTTATAAGTCAGATTATGGTAGAGGGATAGTAAGAATAAATCCCAGAGTCTTTGAAGAGCTCGGATTGAGTTCCGGGGACACGATACTCATAGAAGGAGAAAAAAAAGCGGTAGGACTGGCTTGGATGTCAGATGAGGAGGAAGGAATAGCGAGAATGGATGGGATACTAAGGCATAATGCGGGTGTGAGCATAGACGATACTGTAGAGATCAGTAAAGCAGAGTGTGTTCCTGCAAAAGAGTTAAAACTTGCTCCAGATCAGGGGATAAGATTTGATCAGGGCTTTGTAACGTATGTACACAATAGAATCCTGAATATGCCTTTCCTCAATGGAAACGTTGTTGTGATAGAGATAATGGGAAACGCGCTTCCGCTCACTGTTACAAACGTAAAACCAAAGGGAGTCGTGAGAGTCGTTCCAGAAACAAAGATAACCATCTCAGAAAAACCGCAGCCCGTGAGCGAAGGCTATACAGCTGTAAGTTATGAAGATATCGGTGGTTTAAAAGATGAGATAGAGAGAGTCAGGGAAATAATTGAAATACCCATGAAACATCCGGAAGTTTTCAAGAAGCTCGGAATAACACCTCCAAAAGGTGTTTTACTCTACGGACCTCCTGGAACTGGAAAAACGCTTCTTGCAAAAGCGGTAGCAAATGAGACAGACTCTAACTTTGTCGTTATCAATGGCCCTGAGCTTATGTCAAAGTTTTATGGCCAGAGCGAAGAAAATCTGAGAAAAGTTTTTGATGATGCAAAACAGAATGCTCCGAGTATAGTTTTTATAGACGAGATAGATAGTTTAGCTCCTAAGAGAGGGGAAGTAACGGGAGAAGTGGAAAAGAGGATAGTTTCACAGTTATTGACTCTTATGGACGGTTTAGATCCGAGAGGAGATATCGTTGTTATAGCCGCCACAAATAGGCCTGAAGACGTAGACGAAGCATTGAGAAGACCGGGGAGATTCGACAGGGAAATAGAGATAAGGATGCCCGACAAAGATGGTAGAAAAGAGATCCTTCAGATTCATACGAGGAGCATGCCGTTAGAAAATGTGGATCTCGATCACTATGCAGATATAACTCACGGATACTCTGGTGCGGATCTTGATGCTTTATGCAGAGAGGCAGGGATGAATGCGCTGAGAAGAATAGTTCCAGATCTTAAGAAAAGTGATGAAATCCTTTCAAAGGATGTTATAGAAAATCTCAAGATAACAGATGAAGACTTTTACAATGGTTATAAAAGAGTAGAACCTTCTGCAATGAGAGAAGTTCTTATAGAAGTTCCTAAGGTAAAATGGGACGATATTGGCGGATTAAATGATGTGAAACAGGAACTCAGGGAAACCATAGAGTGGCCTTTGAAATATCCTGAGCTGTTTGAAGATGCAGGGATAGATCCTCTGAGAGGGGTACTGCTTTACGGGCCTCCGGGATGTGGTAAAACGCTTCTCGCGAAGGCAATAGCAAATGAAAGCAATGCAAATTTCATATCTGTAAAAGGACCTGAACTGCTCTCAAAATGGGTGGGTGAAAGTGAGAAAGGAGTGAGAAAGATATTCTCAAGAGCGAGACAGGTAGCTCCGTCCATTATATTTTTTGACGAGATAGACAGTATCGCAGGGGTAAGAGGATCAGATACGTCGCAAGTCACGGAAAGAGTTGTAGCCCAGATTCTATCAGAGTTAGATGGCATATCTTCGTTAAAAGACGTTATAGTTGTAGGGGCTACAAACAGACCTGATTTGATAGACAAAGCTTTATTAAGGCCAGGAAGGTTTGAAAGGAGGATATTTATACCAATGCCTACCAAAGAAGTCAGAAAAGAAATTTTCAAGGTGTATACGAAAAAAATGAAACTAAAAGATGTCGACATCGATCTATTGGTGGAGAAAACGTCAGGATATTCCGGAGCGGATATAGCATCCCTATGCAGGGAAGCGGGGATGAATGCGTTGAGAAAAGCAGTCAAAGATGGTAAGAAAAAGATAGAGGGTGTCACAATGGAAGATTTCAAATCTGCATTAAAACAGGTTAAACCTTCTGTCGATGAAGAACAGAGAAAACGCTGGGAAGATATGAAAGAGGGATTTTCGTACAGCATTTATAGATGATCTTTTTATAGTTCATCTACCCTCTCTATCTCTTTTACCAATACATCTATATCAAAAGGCTTGAGTAAAAATCCTACGGCCCCCATCCGGATAGCTCTCTTCTTTATAGAAGAGTCTGCGCTCGTAAATAATATTTTTATATTTTTGTCTATCTTCATTATCTCTTCCGACGCAAGGAGACCATCTCTTCCGTACATTCGATAATCCATGACGACGAGATCAAAGTTTGAATTTCTGAACTTTTCCAATCCCATCTCTCCGTCTATCGCTATCTCTACTTTATGTCCTATGGTTTCTAGCACATCTTTAAAGAGAGTTAAGATCTCTATCTCGTCATCTATTATTAGTATTCTCATCTCACCACCGGAAGAGTAACAACTATCTCAGTTCCTTCCTTTACATCCTTTATCTCGAATTTCCCGTTGAATCTATCGAGGATTTTCTTTGTAAGATAAAATCCTATCCCTGTTCTTTTTGACAATGTTTCAAGATTTTTGAGAATATCTTCTCTTTTCTCCTTTGAAATTCCGAGACCATAATCGTGTATGTGCACACTGCAGAAATCATCTTTTTCTTCTGTTTTTACATCTATGATCACTGGATCATGGAACGTATATTCTACAGAGTTTTCAAGAATATTGAAGAACACCTTATCCAGGAAATCGTTAGCTTTGACATAGTATTTCTTGTCAATATTTAGATTTACCTCTATTTCCCTATCAAAATATTCTTTTATCTCTTTTATCGATCTCTCTATAGATTTATTAAGGTCGAATTTTTCTATTTTTGTATCTTTTATTATCTTTAACATCTTTATACTCTCCGCAAGTCTCTTGGATTTCATTATGGATTTTTTTATACCCCTAACATTTTTCTTTCTCGTCTCTTCATCCTTTGCATTCTCAAGAAGATATAGATACCCTGAAATAATCTGATTGATGTTTCCCACGTCATGTCCCAAAATATCCGAGTAGAACTCTGCTTCCTTTCTTGCTTTTTCTTTTTCTTCGTCTGCCTGTTTGTGTTTTATAGCAATAGCGATCTGGTCAGAGATGAATTCCAGTAACTTTAGATCCTCTTCAGTATATACAGTTGGGGATGTATAGCTTTGAACAGCTATTACTCCAACAACTTTTTCATCGATCTTTAACGGTACTCCAAGCCAGACCAGAGGCAATTTGCCGATGGTTTCTATTTCGCCCTTTTCTGCAAGTTCTTTTATAGCCTTATTAGTGACCAATAGTCCTTTACCAAGTTTCATCACATACTCTGTTAGACCTTTGCCAGGCTTTCTGGAGGCGACTGCGGTAGCATCTCTTTCAGGATAGTTCTCGTCCACATAATATAGGAATGACAATAGTTCTTTTTCTTTATCATGTAATGCAATATAGAAATTTTTTGTATCTATTATTGTGCTGAGATGATTATGAATTGATCTGAATAGTTCGTTAAGATCTTTAGTTATATTTACTGCATTAGTGATTTTGTATAATACTGACTGGATTTGTTCAGCTCGTTTGCGTTCGGTGATATCCATAACGATTTCACTTACCTTATCAATAGTTCCATCTGGATTTGGAAGTGGAGCTGAGAATAATGCATAATTTCTTCCGTCGGTAGCTGTTAATTCAACGCTTTCTACCCTATTGCTTTTTATCGCTTTTATCATAGGACAAAAATCACAAGGTTTTTTTAGTCCCATATACTCTTCATAACATAATTTTCCAGTAAGATCGCCAAACCTTTCTTTTAAAACTTGATTTTGAAACAGGACTCTATAATCAATCCCAACAATATCAATCCCAATTTCCGTACGAGTTAATCCATCCATAAGAGCTCGCAACTTGTCTCTTTCTGATTTTATTGTTTCCTCCGCTTTCTTTTTCTCTGTAATATCCCTCAGGATGGCAAGGTCACCAACGATCTTTCCTTCTTTAATTAATGATGTTGCATTGACCTCTACCCATTTATGTTCTCCAGATTTAGTAGTTAATGCCACTTCATATGGGGATGGATTTTTCCCCTCTAATCTAGCCCGTAGATTTATTCTTAATTTTTTCAGACTTTCTGGC
>Ga0209986_10000871_pt1 | contig 29625 bp, 25 predicted proteins | sample BlataG_FD_183168 | JGI IMG/M metagenome (GOLD analysis project Ga0209986, IMG submission 183168) | Deep subsurface microbial communities from Black Sea to uncover new lineages of life (NeLLi) - Black_00105 metaG (SPAdes) (version 2) | ecosystem: Environmental > Aquatic > Marine > Oceanic >...
GCTCGTTCCCGAGCAGATGCCTCACAGTTTCCATGGCGCAGGGGCAGGCGGTCATGCCGCTGACCTCCACCCCGATCATTCGTCTCATTTCTCCCCCTCTCTTCTCAGTAGATTGGGCAAGCAGTTTGTAGGCCTCGAGTGTTTTCGTTCCGCTGGCGGTTTGCCTTTCAAGAAAGTAATCGGCGGACATACGAATCTCCGCATACGATGCATACTCGTGTTTCCCGAGCAGCTGATGACAAATCTTTGCGCTCAGTTCCTCAAGGGAGGGCGCTTTTCCGTGAACGAAGCTCTCTATCATCTCCGTTATAACCTCCACATTTCGAGACATATGAGAGCCCTTCTGCATGGCGGGAAGATCTACGAATGCATCTATGCTCGCCACGAGAACTACCTGTCGTCCGTTTCTCATAACGGTGACGGGTTTTTTCAGGCCGGTAATTCCAACCCTTGTCAGCGGGAAGCTGTTCTTGGCCTCCCCGTTTTGCACATCCTTTGGAGCCATTGCTATGCGGCCGACAAAATCACTCGAGCGATAAAAACCCCTACCTAACTACAATAAAACTCTATATTACCATGTATCTGGAGGAGGCGGTGGAGGGGGAAGATCGCACGATCGGCAGTACCATCTGTTATTGTACTGGTCATAGCTCATCGCGCTCCCGCATTGAGGGCAGAGATGAGTGGGTGGCAGCGCGGAAGCAGCTTTGCGCTCCAGGAAAAACATCTGGATAACGGAGCCAAGCACTATCAGGACAAGAGAAATGACGACAGCGGACTCGATGCTCACAATGTCAAGTTGCGTGAGGCAAACGCCGACCAATATGGCGCCGATTACCGCTGTTAGAATGCCGATGATCTTCTCCATGAAAAAGGAAGAGAGAATGAATACCAGGATAAGCGCGATGAACGATATTATCCAGTTGCCAGTAGCGCCGTAGACGACCCCGAATGCGATAATCCCTGCCAGAACAGAAAGGGCAAATTCAACGAGCAAACGGAAGAGTAGGCTGCCTATCAAACCACCCACAACGGCTCCAAGAAGTCCGAGTAAAAGTCCGTCAAAATATAATCCGATCATATAGCCGAGCGTCGCACCGATGAATCCGCCGATAATCGACATTATTGGCTTCCAGAGTATCCTGCCGGCGAAAACGAGCAGGAGACCGAATATGAGAGCAATGACCAGGATCGCGAACAGCACTTCATCCTGTAGCTCAGATGTTAATTCCTCAATGATATAGATCTGAGCCATCGAATGATAAAGCTCACGCGGGGATAAAATGGTTTTTATCTGGCTACTGTCAAAGATTGCAAATCGCGAACGGTGGAAAATGCATGCAATGACTAACTATTATTAGACCAGAGATACTTCTCGGGCAGACGATGATTTGTGGTGTGGACGAGGCTGGGCGCGGGCCGGTAATTGGTCCGCTCGTGATATGCGGAATCAGCGTCAATAAGGACGATCTATTACGTCAGCTGGGCGTCAGGGACTCCAAGAAGCTCTCGCGCAACCAGAGGGAATCGCTTTCCGAGAAGATCGAGAAGGTGGCAGAGGAGATACAGATAGTAGAGATAGCGGCGGAGGAAATCGATGCCATTCGTGAGGAAATGACGCTGAACCAATTGGAGGTTAAGGTGTTCGCATCGGTGATTAACAGGCTGAAACCGAGTATTGCGTATGTCGACTCCGCCGATGTAAACGAGGAGCGCTTCGGGAAGGATATACTCCAGGAGATTGAACTTCCAGTTGATGTCATCTCAAGACATCGGGCGGATGAGACATATCCAGTGGTCTCGGCAGCCTCGATTCTTGCCAAGATCAGGAGAGATCAGGTCGTCCGCCGTATCGGGCAGGAGATCGGTGAACCAATAGGCAGTGGATATCCCTCAGACCCAATCACTATTCGTTTCCTGGAATCATGGATAGAACGATATGACCGGTTGCCACCTCATACGCGAAAAAGCTGGGATACATGCTCTCGGTTGCTCAGAATGAAATCATTAAGAAGGATAGATGAGTTCTGAGGTGAGCATACTATGATCGATGATTTCTTCAAAGATGCGATTTCACAGTTCAACGAAAAAAGAGAAACGGACGAGAAACTTAGGAGCGAACTCGCAGGATATAATCGCACTCTGCAGATCGCACTTGACGACGGGAAAATCTTTCATTTCGTCATCTCCGATGGAAGAGCGGGAGAGCTGCAGAATGGCCCCGCTGAGAATCCCGAGATCGTCATCGAGACCGATGAGAAGACTCTCATGGCAATCTGGAACAAGGAGATGGGAGCCATGAAGGCGATGGCGCTTAAAAAAATCCGGGTGAAGGCAAAGCTCGAAGACATGATTCGCATTAGGAAGCTCTTCTAATCAGGTCCGGATACTTCTTGTGCCACGGTCGAGAAAGATATTTCACAATTCGCATCCATGAAAGCATTTATATCTGCCAAGGGTATGAGAAACAACACCACCCATATGATTGCCATCAATATCCGAAAAGCGGGGTGGGGTAGTCTGGAGATCCCATCAGGCTCATAACCTGAAGATCGGTCGTTCAAATCGACCCCCCGCTACTCTCAGTTTTCGGAGAGTTTTTTCGACATGAGGAGATTTTCTTGCAAATATTTAAGGTGAGATTTGTCATAAAAGCTCGTGCTTAACTCACGGAAAAAACTGTGAAAACCGTGTAAAGGAAAGGGGGGAAGGTAAAGTGACTATAGATGATTTGGAATTGAAGCTTTCATGTTTAATGCGCCGGTTGGGATTCGGTGACTGCGCATCGACCGTTTACTCCAACCTGCTATTCCTGAACCAACCAGCTTCTCTGGGCGAGATATGCGATGCAGTGGGATACAGCCCGACGGCGGTCTCAACCGCCCTCGCGGAGCTTGAGGAGACGGATCTTGTTATGAGGCAGAAACGAAGCAGAAAATATTTTTACACCGCGGATGCACGCTTCATCCGAAAGTTCGAGAGAGGCGTGGAAGAGCTTCTGGAGAGAGAGCTAAGACCGTTTCGAAAATCGCTCGAAAAACGGGTTGAATCGGTTCGGGAAAGTGCGAAAGATACTGCCAAGAAGCTTCTGGAGACCGTCCGCGTTGCAGAGAGGAGATTACGCTCATATGTCTCAACATCGAAATATTCTGATAGATCGGAGCGGAGAGAATAGCCATGAGACAATGGATCGGAGAATGTGATGCGTTAGCTATCACAGAGTCGTATATTGCTATCAATCTGCACGAGGGAGGAATATATTGCCCGAGATAGTCCTCACTACCGATAGGACGATGATGAGCAATCATCGCGGTAAGGAGTTCCTGGGTTTCGGGACTACAGGTCCTCTAATTCTCTTCCCAGAATTTGTCTGGTTATGGATGTTTGCTCCGAAAATGAGATGTGATTCAAAGGGCAGACCTTGGCAAGCACCGTACGGCATGAGAAAACTCGAGGCGAAGCTGAAAGAGAATGGTTACGATGCGGAGATCGTAGTTCCTGAGCGATTGGGAAAGGCTCTGGAAGATGCAAAGATAATGATGATCTCGCATCACGACTTCTTCGGCTTCGGCCCGCCATCGTCCACCTTCGCATCGCTCTTCAATAAGGAGACCGTGAATGCTAGATCCTTCAAAAGGCTCATGGAAAACCCCGCAATCGGAAGGGCAAAGGAGAGAGGATTAAAGATAATAGCCGGAGGACCTGCTGCCTGGCAGTGGCACTACAGAGAGGAGCTGATGCGGAGATGGGGGGTCGATTGTGTTTTCGATGGCGAAGGGGAAAGGGCGATTGTGGAGATCGTCAGAAAAGCTCTTGCAGGTGAGGAGCTACCAAGCTTTATTGAGATGGACCCGGAGGATGCTCCCACACTCGATGAAATACCGCTCATAGCTGCTCCGAGCGTGAATGGACTCGTTGAGATAATGCGAGGCTGTCCCAGAGGTTGTAAGTTCTGCTCGGTCACTCATCGCCCACTGAGATTCGTGCCGATGGATCGTATCGAGCACGAACTGAAGGTGAATGTCAATTCGGGAATCGGCGTGAGTACTTTTCATTCGGAGGATGTGCTTCTCTATCGCGGAAAGGGAGTTATACCAAATGCGGAGCATCTGCTGGAATTGAATACTCTTGGAAAGAGGTATTGCAAGCACCTCGCATGGGCACATGCGTCAGTCTCTGCTATCGTTAAGGGAGAGCATGACTCAAAGCTGATGACGCGTCTCGGGGAGATCATCATCGATGATAAGCAGAAATGGTGGGGCGCGGAAATAGGCGTCGAAACAGCCTCGGTACCGCTCGCAAAAAAGATGATGCCACAGAAAGCTAAGCCGTTTGATATTGAGAAATGGCCCGAGCTCGTGATCGAATCAGCCGGAATCATGCAGGATGTCGGGATGTTGCCCGCGATGACGGTGATCGCGGGATTGCCTGAGGAGAATGAGGAGGATGTGCTGAGGACGATTGAACTCGTCGATGATCTCTGGGATTTCAGGGCGATAATTATGCCCATGTTTTTCGTCCCGATGGGCATACTATCCCAGAAGGAATGGTTCAAGGCATACAGGTTATCGGATGCGCACATGGAGCTCATCAAGAGATGCTTCACGCACGGTGCAAGGCAGGGAAAGAACATCCTCAAAGAATATTTCCACGATAGATGGTACGGCTCATTAGTTATGCCCATTTACTGGTTTTTCGTGAACACGATAGAAATCATGGCAAAGAGTAAGGGGTATTGGAGCGAGCCGGAGCAAAAGCGCGAAGAAGCAGAAGCGGAAGTAGCTGATGCCGGTAGCGCGTAACCGTTATTCATGTGACGAGCGAATCCTCTTTTTCGAGAGAAAAGTTAGATATCCGAGTAGTTAGGATACTACAGGCCTAAACTCCATAAAAATCCACAGGTGATAGTTGAACTATGACTAAGAGTTCAAACGCCGATAAGCCGCTTTGCCCCAGATGCATCAACTGGGATTCTCGTCCAGAGGAGGGTGTTGACTTGCGATCTGGATATTGCATCGCGAAAGATATTGTGACCACATATAGATATGAGTGCGAATATTTCCAAGAGGCCACGGAAAAGCTTCGCGAGGAGAGAAATCGAGCTCTCTATGGCGAATACCCAGGGGACGAGGAGGAGCTGCACGGATAGATATCAATGTGAATTAGCCAGCATAATTATTTGTTTGATATTAGGACTGTTGGAGCGTGGTTATCTTGAAGACCGTTATCTTAGCGGGAGGGGAAGGAAAGAGGTTACGCCCATTCACATACTCTGAGCCGAAGGTAATGATCCCGGTCGCAAACAGATCGATCATGGAGTACATCGTCAGGGCGCTCGTTACCAATCACATTACCGATATTCTGATCGTCGTCGGATATAGAAAAGAGAGGATTATGTCCTATTTCGGTGACGGGGACGATTTCGGTGCCGATATTACATATGTCAATCAGGATAAGCAGCTGGGAAACGCTCATGCGCTCTTCGCAGCAAGAGAGCATATCAATGGTGATTTTCTTGTTCTGCCAGGCGATACCCTCATCGACCCACGCTCAATTGCAGATTTGCTGGGGATAGGTGCGGGGCATGGAGCTCTGGTCGTAGAGAGCGACATGCCAGCCAAATACGGCGTTGCCATCCTCGAGAGAAACCGAATAAAAAATATTGCGGAGAAGCGCGAAGATGGAGGGCTTGGCAATATCGTTCTCACAGGCGCCTACAAGCTTCCCGAGAGCTTTATTGAGATTCTGGTCCAAAATGTCGAGGCGGGCGATTACAATCTCAGCCACGCAATCGGAATGCATCTGGATAGAATGAAGCTCGAGCCGATCTTCTGCCAGGGGCTTTGGATAGATGCCGTCTACCCGTGGGATCTTCTCGAGGTGAATCACGCGGCATTGGCGACTGCGCAACTTCAAACCGCAGGAAAGATCGAGAAGAATGTGATGATCAAGGGAAAGGTAACGATAGGCGAGGGAACCGTGGTTCGCTCCGGAACAACGCTCTACGGCCCGATCATCATCGGTTCAGGATGCGATATTGGCCCGAATGTCAGCATATTTCCATCAACGAGTATCGGGGATAATGTTACAATCGATGCGTTCACCGCTATCCGGAACTCGCTGGTAATGAGCGATTGCATCATAGGGCCGCACTCCCTTCTCTCACAGAGCGTCATTGGTTATGGAGTTCAAGCACGCTCTCATCTCATGGCCGCGGCTTCAGATGCGTATGTAAATCTCGAGGACGAGTTTTACAGGGTACCGAATATCGGCACTCTCATAGGAGAGGATAGCAGGCTTGGAAGCGGTATTTCGATAGAACCCGGAACCATCGTCGGACCGAAGAGCAGGATATTCAGCGGCAGCCGAGTGAACAGGAATGTTCCCACCGGGGCCATTCACGGCTAAACGGACGTGATACTCCTTGTGCGGTATAGTTGGTTACACAGGTTCAAGAGAAGCCCAGGAGATACTCCTGGATTGCATTAAACGCCTTGAATATAGAGGATACGATTCCTCGGGAATTGCAATTGTCTCAGACGGTGAGATTTCGCTGAAAAAATCGGTGGGAGAAATATCGGTACTCGAATCATCCCTCGAGAAGATGCAGGGGGATACCGGCATAGCACATACCCGCTGGGCGACGCACGGCAAGCCGACAACGGAAAATGCTCATCCCTTCCTGGGATGCCGCGGCGAATTCGCGATCGTCCATAACGGGATTATCACTAATTATTTGGTGATCAAGGAGAGGTTGGAAAAGGAGGGTCATCAGTTCTCCTCCGAGACTGACTCGGAGATCTTTGCCCATCTGATCGAGGGGGCGGAGGGAGATCTGCTTAAGAAGATGCTATCAGCCCTGAAAGAAATCGAGGGAACCTATGCTATAGCTGCTGTGGAGAGCGGACGAAATGAGATCGTCGCCGCGCGGAACGAGAGTCCGCTCGTGATCGGTGTTGGTCATGACGAGAACTTCATCTCCAGCGATGTGACCGCCCTGCTCAAGTACACGAACGAGATCGTCTATGTACAGGATAAGGAGGTCGTTCGGATAACCTCGGACTCGATCGAGCTCTTTGACATGGATGGAAGAGCGATCTCTCGAGAGCCGCAGAAGGTCAGCTGGAGCCTCGAGGATGCGGAGAAGAGTGGCTACCCGCACTTCATGCTGAAGGAGATATTCGAGCAGCCACGGGCCATACATGAATCAATGCTCGGGCGATTGGAAGAGCTGGAGGAGGATCCCTTCTTATCGGAAAATCGATTTTCAAGCGTGAAGATCATCGCTTGCGGGTCATCATATCACGCCGGACTGGTCGGAAAGTACATTATAGAGGAGCTGAGCAAGCTTCCGACCACGGTTCAGATCTCCTCCGAATATCGTTACTCTCCATTGAGCGAGGAGAAGCCGCTTATCGTCTGCATATCACAGAGCGGTGAGACCGCCGACACATTGGCAGCTACAAAGGAGGCCAGGCGGAGAGGCTGCAGGAGCATAGCCATCACAAATGTGCTCGGAAGCGCAATTACCCGCGAAGTGGATAGCGTGATATACACGAGGGCGGGTCCAGAAATAGGCGTCGCTGCTACGAAAACCTTCGTTACGCAGCTCGTCGCCCTCTACCTGCTCGGGCTGAGATTAGCGGCGAGCAGGAACAACATGACGAGCGACAGGCGCAGGAAGATCATGTTTGAGATGCGAGCACTTTCCCGTGCTGCGCAGAGCGTCCTGAGCCGCGCAGAAACCATAGAGCAGCTGGCAAAGAAGTACGAGAACGCCAGCTCGATGTTCTTCATCGGTCGGCAAATAAATTACCCGACAGCACTTGAGGGTGCGCTCAAGACCAAGGAAATATCATACATCCACGGCGAGGGTTATCCGGCGGGCGAGCTGAAGCACGGTCCATTGGCGCTGCTCTCCGAGAATACGCCCGTTGTAGCGATCTGCGTGAGAGATCATACATACGAGAAGATGCTTGGAAATATCCGTGAGGTTACGGCTCGCGGAGCACCCGTGCTTGCAGTAGGAACAGAAGGGGATAGGGACCTCGTGAAATATGCCGAGGATGTGCTCCTCGTGCCTCATCTCGATCCGCTGTTCACGCCGGTACCGATCATTGTCGCCTTGCAGCTTTTTGCATACTATCTGGCAAAGGAGAGAAGATGCCCGATAGATAAGCCAAGAAATATCGCAAAAACCGTGACGGTCGAGTAGCCACCTATATTCAAGAGGTAGCTCTACGCCAACCTCTCGGGGCAAATCTCTCGTCTGGAACAGCCCGCGCATTTGCTCGCTCTGCCGTGATTTCTATGCACTAGCTTTCCGTTCGCAATGGCCTTCATATCGTCGATCTTCTCCAGCAGCGTTTCCTTAAGGCTCTCGTCGAACTCTATCACATGTTGATCAATGCCGTATTTTAAAAGGCCGTATGGAACGTTCTTCCCGCTCCTTTCCTCGAGTAAAAGGCAGTAGGCTGCCACCTGAAGAATGTGTGAGAACAAAGGACCTCTGGGTCTGCGTCCCGTCTTCACCTCTACGGGGATCTGAGACCCCTCTACCATGAGCACATAATCGGGACGGCCGGAGATACCATATTCTTCCGAGCGCAGGAGATCGGAATCGGCCATGTCGACATATTCGATCTTCCCGTTAATCTTGAACTCCTTCTTCAGAGCTCTCGCCGCCTGTGAGTAAGTGAGCGATCTCTGCAAGAAGTAGGAGGCTCCAATGAGCCATACGAGGGATATCAGTTCCAACGAAAGCGCAAGTTCCTCATTGATTCCCAGAAATACAACGGCATTGATGGCGATGAGAACCGCGACGATCGCGAAGATCGATATTATCTTCTCGTACTGGAGGACCCTGTCCTTCACAGGGGTTCTGAATGCAATATTCAGAAAAATAACAGCGGCCAATACCCAGATAAGAGAGATTACCACGAGAATGGCCGAGATTCTCCACTCATTTTCGAACTGAAGGAAATCGATACCGAGTATTGCTATGATTGTTGCGATGACCGCATACCATAGAACCATTCTCTCGCTGGTCACCGCCCTGCTCTCGAGCTTCCTCGCCTTCGAGACCGATTTCGCGATGCTATCATGCCTTATCTGTCCCTCCCGAAGCTTTCCATCGTCGCTCTGGTTCTCTTTCCAGCTGAGCCACCAGCTCAGGGGACAGTATCCGAATTTCTCAATGTCAGCGGCGGATATGTAATCCTTCAATCCCAATTCGCCTCTCTTGCAGCTGGAATAATGAGGCCGATACGGATACACACAATGCACTAAAAAGAGATTATCCAAGAGTCATCTGTTTCAGTCAATCTTGATGGGCATCATCTCAGCGAACTCTTCCCCGAATAGAGAGACACCCTCGGGGGGCTCGATACCTTCAACATACCCAAACCAGTAGACTACTGCTCCATTTCCGAATAGCTCAGTGTACGGTTTCAGCTGCCTCCTCACATTCCTCCTGAGCTCTATCTCATCGCCGAAGGATGCCTTTGACTCTATCCACTTGATGACTACGCCGTTCAGCTCGATCGGTTTATCGAGCAGCACATCTGGGGTTTTTGGGTGCTTTCCCCTGAGTTCAGCCTCGATCTTGTACTTGAGCTTGTGCAGCTCCAGCCATTCCTGAAGTCGGCTCTCACCCCAAAGACCCCTCTTATCCTGCAGCTCCATGCCCGCAGGCGAGTAGATCAGATCGGTCTTGTTAATCTTCTTCATCTCCCTCTTGATGCGCGGATCCTTGCATTGTTCCGGATCTTTGATATATTTCCAGAAGATTCTTCGTGGCATACCATCGAGCCGAAATATAATAAGTCCGAGGAGAGCTGGCGGGAAGTTCAGCTCTTTTGCCATTGTGGCGATAGATCTTCCCTTCTTCCATTTCTTCAGCATCTGAGGTGCCTGCGCCTTGATGAGATGATAGCGCCTAGTAGCATCTCTAACGGTCCTCTGCGTGTACATCACGAGAAGAAGCTCCCTATCGAGCTTTTGGCTCTCGACCAATCTGTCAATATCAGCGGGCGTCTTGAGCCTGAAATAGCTGTTCTTGTAATCTTCGTATTTCATCCAGGCCACATTCCGTGGGTAATCCAGCAAGCAGTCATCTTTAGCGACGGGTGATGCATAATTGAAAGGCGTATAAAACCATTCTGTAGTGGGGTTTTCGCGAACTGCTCGGTACCTGGGTATCAACCGCAAAAACAGTTATATGGCTAAACTCCGATACTTCGGACAATATACTGAGAGTGCCCTGGCAATCAAGGGCACTGATGTGTCAGGAGGGAAAACAATAATGGATAGCACCATCGGAGGTATCCTGGCTGCGAGGACAATTCCTCCTTGGCTCCCACGGGATGCTCAGGATGCGAGGATGTTCTCCTACTGGGCACAGATAATGTTCCTAATAATGGCATTAGTCTGGTTCATTATCGGAATAGCCGAAATAGTGCTCGGGCTGGATAATGGAAGTATTGGAACGGTTGCAATGGGCTTCGTCGGCCTTATTATCTCTGTTGTTTGCGGGCTGGCAGGCATATTCCTGAAGAGATCGGTCATCGATGATATTGATCATGGACGCTTCCACGATGCTAAGAATGCGTGCATTGTTTGGGGCGTTATTGGCATTGTCGCGTTCATTTTGCCAACGATATTGCTATTATTATCGTACATGAAGCTCTCAGATGTAATGAAACCAGCAACTTCGCCATATGCGCCTTACGCCCCGGGTACGCCGCAGGCACAGCAGTATCCAGCTCAGCCTCCGCAACAACCACCTGCGGGACCCCAGCAGCCGATACCGCCTGCAGCTCAACCGCCCGCATACCAGCACGGGAAGGAGCAGAAGTATGAGATGCTGAAGTGCAAGAACTGCGGAGTGCAATTTCCCGCGTTCATGGCCAATTGCCCGAATTGCGGTGCGCCGAAGGAGTAGAAATATCTCCCCGCGGAATGGCTCTATAAAAAACCTTTTTTCTATTCTTTCGCTCTCCTTTCCGGCTTTTTAAAGATCAATTCATCTGAGTACCATATCTCCCGCACTCTGTGATAAGGTATCGTAGCATTTGCCGTTTCGAAGAACATGCGGCCGAGGGACATTATTTCGCTGCCGGAGATTGTCTTCCTATCATTGAGAGCACCTCTGTGGAGTATTATGATCTCGGCTTTCTCGAGAGATTTATCCTCGCTCCAACGAAGACGATTCAGAACATCTCGCGGAAATTCGGCTTTCGGCACGGTACTGAATTCCGTACCATACCAAAAAGGATTATGGACATCAATAATAATACAGAAAAAGGCTGAAAGATTGTCTGAAGACGGCATAGAGGGTCATGTGGTCGACGTAGTTTCGGGTGAGATCTTCCCCGGACGAGTTGAGTTCACGGAGGGCGTGATAACCGATATCGCAAAGCTGAAATCCGCCCCCAATCGATATCTCCTGCCCGGGCTGATAGATGCCCATATTCACATCGAGTCATCACATCTGTGTCCGTCGCGCTTTGCCGAAGCAGTCATACCGCACGGAACCACTGCAATCGTCTCTGATCCGCACGAGATTGCCAATGTCTTCGGTATGGAAGGAATCAAGTTCATGATTCGCGATTCTGAAAAGGCTCCTCTGAGATGTTTTTTCACCGCACCGTCATGCGTACCAGCAACTCCTTTTGAAACCTCTGGGGCGACGCTAACTCATGCGGATGTGTCGGAGATGCTCACCTGGCCGGAGATGGTCGCCCTTGGGGAGATGATGAACTTTCCGGGTGCCATTGCCGGAGATGAGGAGGTATTGCGGAAGATAGATGCGGCCAAGAAGCACGGGAAGCCGATCGACGGGCATGCGCCGCTATTGTCGGGAGAGGATCTCAAGAGATACATATCGCTCGGCATAACCACCGACCATGAGTGCACGGACTCGGGTGAGGCGGAAGAAAAGCATCGCGCGGGCATGATAGTCCAGGTTAGACAGGGAAGCGCATCTAGAAATCTTCCCGCGCTGGCAGAGTTTGCCAAAGCATATCCTTTCATGCTCGTATCTGACGATAAGAGCGCTCATGACCTCCTTCGGGGACATATGAATCTCGCGCTCAGGGAAGCTGTATCTCTTGGGATAGAGCCGCTGAAAGCGCTGAGAGCCACCACTCTTCTGCCCGCTAAGCACTACGGACTTCCCGGAGGATGGCTGGAACCGGGACGCGCAGCGGACATTGCGGTCGTTGATGATCTTCAATCATTTCGAGCGCTCGAGACATGGATTGCTGGTATACGCGTAGCAACAGATGGCAGGCCGGAATTCTCGGTCGAGCCAGAAGCTATTTCGAAATCACTGCCCAGAATTGAGAAGCAGCCAAGGGATTTTGCGCAGTACGCGCATGGAAAATGGGCGAAAATAAGGGCGATTGTCGCGATGAGCGACGAAATAGTGACTGGGAGAACAGAGGCGTGGCTTCCTGTGCATGAGAATGAAGTATTGCCCAATGTGGATCGAGATCTGCTCCGCATCAGCGTCATCAATAGATACAAGGACGCGATAGTTTCGAACTCATTTGTGACTGGCTTTGGGTTGCGAGAGGGAGCAATGGCATCCACGGTAGCTCATGATTCGCACAACTGCGTTACGGTCGGCGTAGATAAAGAGCAGATAGCAGAGGCGGCAAATGCCTCTTTAGAAAAAGGGGGATTCTCAGTGGCAGGCCGAGGGAGAATATCGAGACTGGAGCTTCCCATCGGAGGGCTGATGAGCGATCGACCAGCAGGCGAGATAGCGGGCGCGCTAGATCGACTGCTTGAGCACATCAAGGAGCTCGGCTGCGGGCTTTCAAGCCCGTTTATGACCCTCTCATTCATGAGCCTTCTCGTAATACCCAGTTTAAAACTGGGAGATAGGGGATTATTTGATGTGGATCGTTTCGAATTCGTAAATCCCGTCGTGGAAGTCTCAGATAAAATGCCCGAGGGAGTATCGGATCAAAGATGAGTGATCGGAAATGAAAAGGCTGGAAAGGCTCAGGCAAACGCTGGTTGGATCTCCAATCGTCAAGAGAGGGGAGTATAACTACGTCGTTCATCCGGCGACTGATGGCATACCACGGATGGAGCAGGATGTGCTGACGGAGATCATCGATGAACTCGTTCGCATAGGAAAGTTTGACCAATGTGATGTGATCGTCACGGTCGAGGCAATCGGCATTCAGTACGTGGCACCTCTGACGCTCAGAACTGGAAAGCCGTTCAATATCGTGAGAAAGAGGAGGTACGGGCTTCCGGGCGAGATCAATCTGAAACAGACGACGGGTTATTCCAAGTCTGACCTGTATGTTAACGGTATATCAATCGGCGATCGAGTCATAATTGTCGATGATGTTATCAGCACAGGTGGTACACTGCGAGCGCTAATACAGGGGCTGAGGCAGATCGGTGCGGAGATCGTGGATGTTCTCATCGTGGTAGAGAAAGGGGACGGAAAGGAATGCCTGGAAAAGGAGATGGGGATCGAGATAAAAACCCTGGTTAAGATAGAGGTTACCGAGAGAGAAATGAAGTTCCTGGATTGATTTTTATTTCGCCGGGTCTGAATCTGAGGCTAATTGTACGGGAAAGAACCGCAGCTTAGTTAGAATAACGGCAGAGGTGCATGAGCTGTTTGCTTTCTCTGCTTATATGGTGTTCATTATTTACTTTACTGGGAACCCTGGTTGGTGGCGTTACAGGCCTTGTACCAGGACTCCATCCCAATACAATTGCAATCCTCGTCACCGGGCTGCCGCAAGTGACCATCGTCCTGACAGCTCAGGCTGCGACGGCGGAGCTTCCGATAGCAGAAGGGGGAGCGATACTCCTCGGGGCATTTCTCATCGGAGTGCTCATGGCGCATTCCTTTGTGGAGATCATCCCCACGGCGATGATGGGCATCGCCGGGGATGATACTATTGTCGCCCTTCTACCTGCCCAGAGGCTCTATCTGCTCGGCAGAACTGATCTCATCTTCGAGGCTGTGATGATCGGCGGGCTGGGATCGCTTGCAATATTCGCTGTTCTCCTATTTCCTCTGAGGGCGATCATGAGTGATCCAGTGGGGGCATACTCAATGATCAGGCCTGTCATGGGTATAGTTCTCATCGTGATTTGTGCCATTGTGCTTCTCTCCTCTCGCGACCTTAAAAAGCTGCTCAGGTCGCTTCTTCTGTTCGGATCTTCTGGGATGATCGGAGTCTTGGTTTTGAGCCTTCAAGTTCCATCATTGGTAACAAAATCCCTCCTGAGCGATGTTTGGTCGGCGGACTCCTCCTCATTTCTCCTCGCCGCATTTGCGGGGTTCTTCGCTATTCCCTCAATTGCGTTCTCCAGGATGAAGCGCGTCGAGCATAAGCAAAGCTCATATCGCTCTACTGAGAGCACGCACATTCCTCGACTGGGGGCAGTATTCCGCGGAATTCTCCCCTCATTCTTAGTCGGCTGGATACCCGCAGTCACCAACGCATATGCCACATCATTCGCATTTGCATTCAAACGGGATAATCGCCCGCCACTCGAGGCCTCCTTTCGATACCTCGTCACCTACTCGGCCACGAACATGGGCGGCGCACTACAGGCAATACTCGCATTGGCCGCCATATATCGTGCTCGTAACGGGACCCTCGAGGCTATAACGGGCATCATATCTCGCGATGAGCTTGGATGGCTTGAGCTGTCCGATCCGCCGGTGACTATTATAGCACTCCTCTGGAGTGCCTGCTTGGCCTCCGTAGTAGGTGCCGCACTCTGCTTATTACTTGGAAAGAAAATACTCTGCTCCAGACGCGAGAGCTCCCGTTGGTGGATTCGTCCGATCGTGCTGGTATTTCTCATGTTGCTCATCCTCTGGTCATCCGGACCTATCGGATATCTCGTGATGCTCCCCTGCTTCCTCCTCGGGAGCTTGGCAATAGTCATCGGCGCGCCAAGGGTGCATCTAATGGGCTTCTTGCTCGTTCCGGCGATACTCTATTTCGTGACACAATAGCTCTTCTCACCCATTGCTGCAAAGCTTGAATAAATACGATCGTTCTACCGCCTTTTAGATGCTCATCATTTATCTCGTTCCGAGCGGCGAGACGGATTTATCAGCCAATGGAGAGCTTCTCGGGATCAATAATCCCACGTTGAATGCCAACGGCCTCAGCTACGCCGAAAGGATCGCCAAAAGCTTCGAGTCTACCATCCTGGAGGCCGTCTTCTCGGGACCGTTGAAGAGGGAGGTAGTAACCGCTCGACGGATCGCAAAGCCCCACGAGATTCCCGTGAGGATTGAGAATAAGCTAAGAGATGTGAACTACGGCATCTGGTCCGGATCTACCTGGGAGAGGATCGAAAGGGATGAACCGAACCGTATGAGAAAGCTTCGTCGCTCCCCATATAGATATAAATTCCTAGGCGGAGAGAAGCTGAAAAAGGTCTGGAAGCGGGTCGCTCTCTTTGCCAAATATTTACACCTGAACTATGGTACGGGATATCTCGTGATAGTCGCAGAGGATTTTATCTCTGCGATGATCGTCAGCCAGCTTACGGGGATAGCCATTGCCGATCTGGAGCCATGGGCTCCCTCGAGAGGACAGCTAACTGTGCTCGAGCAGGATGAAAGGGAATGCACGATAAGATCGCTTCGAGGCAAAAAGCCGCATACTGAATTTTCCAGTGATAGATAAGCTACTGCGCTTCTAGCAGCCGGGGAATTTCGACGGTGGTTGTCGCGACCGCAACTCCTGCATCGCTGAGCGCTTTTATCTTGCTCTTCGCAGTTCCAGTTCCCCTTGATACTATCGCTCCAGCATGTCCCATTCGCTTTCCCGGTGGAGCGCTCCTCCCGGCGATGTACGCGCAGACAGGTTTAGAGACATGCTCGGCGATGAATCGAGCCGCCTCCTCTTCTGCGGAGCCGCCAATTTCACCCACGAGGACTATGCGCTTTGTCTGCTCATCCTCCTCGAACATTCGCAGGCAGTCCACGAAGATAGTGCCAATAACTCTATCACCGCCTATGCCGACGCATGTGGATTGCCCCATTCCCGCCTGAGAGATCGAATCGACTATCTCATAGGTCAGAGTGCCGCTTCTGGAGACGACGCCCACATCTCCTCTCTTGAAGATCTGATTGGGCAGAATACCCACCTTCGCCTTTCCGGGCGATGCCACTCCTGGACAGTTCGGACCTATGATCCTCTTTTGCTTTCGCAAAGAGAGCGAGACTATCCTCATCGCATCATGTACTGGCACATGCTCACTGATTATCACAATGGTGGAAATATTGCTCCCCATTGCTTCGAGAGCGGCATCCAGAACGAATGGGGCGGGAACGAAAACCACCGATGTATCCGCGTCAGTCTCTTCAACCGCTTCATGAACTGTGTCGAACACGGGAACGCCGTGCACGCTCTGCCCGCCCTTCCCGGGAGAGACCCCTGCAACCACTTTTGTCCCGAACTCCTTCATCTTCAGCGTATGAAATCTCCCCTGATGTCCAGTAATCCCCTGCACCAGCACCTTCGAGCTATCGTCAATTATGATTGCCACTGCAATTACGCTCCTGAGGAGATATCCACTGCGGCTTTCGCTGCCTCATCGAGAGATAATGCGGGGAGGATTTTCGAGTCTTTGAGCAGCTCAATTGCCTCCCTTTCATTCACCCCTTTTATTCTGGCAACTATCGGAAGATCAATACAGCCTTCATCAAATGCCTGAAGCAGACCGCTGGCGACGGTGTCACATTTGGTAATGCCACCGAATATGTTGATGAGAACAACCTTTGGCCTCGCCTCGACCGCGAGCAGTAATGCCTCCTTGACCTTCTCGGGATCATCAGTCCCGCCGAGGTCGAGGAAGAATCCTCCCTTGCCGCCGTGTAGCATTAAAAAATCGAGCGTGGCCATTGTAAGTCCCGCGCCGTTCGCGATCACTCCAATATCGCCCTCCAGCTGAACGAACGCGATGCCTTTTTCTCCCGCTTTTCTCTCGAGCGGAGTGATAGCTCGAGCATGCTTTTTCAGGCTCTCATGCCTGAACAACGAATCGTCATCAACGATCACCTTGGAATCGACAGCAACGAGACTTTTATCGACCGTTACCGCGAGCGGATTGATCTCGACGAGCTCGGCATCCATCTCCTGGAATAGCCGCCATAAACTCTCTAGAACGAAACGAAATTGATCGGCCAATTTCCCCTTCAGCTCGAGAGCACGAATCAGATTATCGGAGACGAACGGCTGAAGGCCGATCGAGGGATCTATCCACTCCCTGAGTATCTTCCCGTCGGGAACGCTCTCGATATCCATCCCGCCCATGGCGCTCGCCATGATCACGGGCTTTCGCATGGAACGATCAACCGTGATACTGAGATAGAGTTCCATTTCGCTCTCTATTCTCTCCTCGATTAAAACATTCTGAACACTGTGACCCTTTATTGTCGTCCCGAGCTGCTCTTTCAGTGCTTGATCCAGCTCCGTTCTATCCCGCACTACCCTTATGCCCCCGGCCTTCCCCCTTCCTCCGATGGGCACTTGCGCCTTAACAACCAACGGAAAGCTTGCTCCCTCCAGAGGAGATGAGCCATCGTACAGCTCACCTATCGGAGTGGAGATACCATACTTTGCGAAGAGTTGTTTACCCTCGAACTCGAGCAGGTTCATGCGCGATCGATCCTCGCAATTTCGCTTTCCAGCACGGCGATATATGTCATCTTCCTCAAGTAACCTTACATGAACCTTTGGAGGTTTGATTCAGCGCCTCACAATATTTATGACATCATCGAAAGTATTATTCCAAGGAAGCTTGTTTGAATTCCCTCGATGGCCAGCGAAGATACACGTTATCAGACGATAATGTTGATGACTGCTATAATCGCAGTTATCCTCGTTTTAAGCGTTGTCTTGTTATCCGGTCAATCATCGGAGATAAAGCTCTTCATCATTCTATTGAACACCTTGCTGGTCAGCATGAACATCATCGGTTTCTTCCTGATATGGGGCTCTGTCGGCACGCTCGTGGACGAGGTTTTTGTAATGACCCCCTCGGGAATGCTTCTGAAGCACTACACTCGTAGACTCAGGCCCGATCAGGACGAGAATATTCTCGCCGGGATGCTCACGGCGGTGCAGAACTTTATCAAGGACTCGTTCGACGAAGTTGGCGGGAGGCTCAGGGAGATACGGTTTGAAAACTATGATATTATGATTTCTTATTCGGACAATGTCGTACTAGCCGCTGTCATATCAACAAAACACCCTCAAAAGCTCATGGAGAGGCTCACCAGCATCACCAACGAAATAGAGCGAGTTTATGGTCACAAGCTGAAGGATTGGACCGGTGATCTATCCGAGCTGAGGCATCTCGACTTGATTATGAAGCGACTTTTGGGTCGCGTTTAATCTCCCTACCAGGAAATCAACCATTTCGGTTTTTTTACTTTTTTGAATTTCAAATCGCAAGGATGAAGTACAGCCCTTATCCTTTAGCTTGGTGAAGAAGTATGGAACTCAAGGAGATACTCAAGAAAGTCGTTCTTCTGGGCGATGGCGGCGTTGGAAAAACTTCGATGATCGCGAGGTATGTGATCGACAAATTTGACGATGAGTACATCGCAACTATAGGTACAAAGGTATCGAGGAAGGATCTTCAGCTCGTCTTTCCCAACCTGATAGTCAATCTGAGGATGATGATCTGGGATATCCTGGGCCAGAAAGAGTACTCGAAGATAAGAAGCGCGAGCATGACGGGCGCTCATGGACTTATTATCGTGGGCGATCTCAGCAGGCCGGAGACCATAACCTCGATGGATGAGTTCTGGATGGAGGAGGCGAGGAGGATGGTCGGGAGCCTCCCAGCTGTATATGTCGGCAACAAGCTGGACCTCGTATCAAAGGATAGCCCATCTGCGAAGCTGCTCGAATCGGTAGGCGCTAAAAGAGGGGCACAGGTATTACCGTGCAGCGCGAAGACCGGAGATAATGTCGAGGAGGTCTTCAGATCCCTAGGTGAGATGCTCGTGGCAGATCTTATCACGACCCCTCATAAGGAGATAGAGGCAGCGCCATCGACTTTCGCTGAGGCGGTCGATTACATCATCCAGGACTTTTGCGCGCAATACGGAGATCTCGAGAAGGCGATGCTTATCGTGCAGCACCAGTTTTCCGAAGCAGGTGTGGATATCAGAAAGCCTCGCAAGGAGACGATAACGGCTGCTCTTAAACGGCTGATGAGGGCAGAGGAGGTGTTCCTCAGCGAGACCGTCGCAAGAGTCAATTACGAGGAACGCAAGAAGTTGATTGATTCTCTGAAAAAATGAATGAGATTGACCAATGCGGCAGATGATTCAACCCGGGCTCGATTTCTCAAAACGGGTTTTGACAACATAGCTTAGTATGACAGAAATGTTTTAGTGAGGTGCGCTTTCTCATACTTTTTCGGATGGAAATCCAGGCGTTTCCAGGTTCAGGGTACGAGTGCAACTCGTATCTCATCAAGGACGGAATCTGGATAATCGTCGATGTGGGGACCGACCAGAGGGCCGATCCATTGTTTCGTTCCCTATCGGAGGAGAAAGGCCTGGAAAAGATAAAAAAGATCGTGCTGACGCACACCCATTACGACCATGCTGGTGGAATCAGGAGAATGAGCGAACTAACGGGAGCGCATGTGCTCGTGCACCCTGTTGAGGGCGAACAGATATCAAGGAGCAATTATGCAGCCACCTTGGCATCGCTTTTCGGAGAGGAGATGCGGTCATTTGATTGGTCGCCAATCGAAGAGGGATCCAAGATATCGACCGGGAGCACTGAGTTTCAGATACTGCACCTGCCGGGCCATTCCGCCGGGAGCATTGGACTATGGGAGGATAAGAGTCGATCGCTGATAGTCGGTGACACGGTGTTCGCCGACGGTGGCTTCGGAAGATATGATCTTCCAACGGGCGACCTTGATCTGCTCTGCTCATCGATAGAGAGGATCTCGAAAATGAATGTCGAGCGTCTCTATCCAGGACATGGAAGAGTCGTCTTTGAGAGAGGCGCGAAGCATGTGGCCATGTCTCTCAATATGATCAGGAGGATAGTTGGATGAAGATAATATCCTGTCCGCACAAGGACAAGAGCTGCACGGAGTGTCTGCTGGAGAGCTCGAAGATTGAGAGCATCATTAATATCGTGCAGGCGGGCGGCCTGATGGTCTACCCGACCGATACATTGTACGGCCTCGGAGCGGATCCGTTCAACGACGCCGCCGTCAAGAAGGTCTTCATAGCAAAGAATAGACCCTTCGACATGCCGCTATCCATTGCTGTTGCAGATTCGAGGATGCTCGAGAGTGTGGCGGTTATCAACAAGTCCGCCCGAAAAGTGATAGAACAGTTTCTGCCAGGACCTCTGACTATCCTGTTAACAAAAAAGCCATCGCTTTCCGATCTCCTAACCTCCGGTGAGAATCAAATCGGAATTCGCATTCCCGATCATCCGTTCGCGCTAAAGCTCATCAAAATGGTGGGGCCGATCACATCCACCAGCGCGAATATTCATTCACATGTGAATCCCGTGGATGTTGACATGGCAAAGAAGGATCTGGGCGATATAGTCGATATGTACATCGATTGCGGGAAAACGAAGTTTGCGGCCGCATCAACAATAGTGGATATATCAGAGGACGAAGCGGAGATTGTCAGATCCGGAATTATATCCAAGGAGGAGATCGAGAACGTCCTCTCTGGACGACGAGACAATCGAGAAATATAGACGAGCTGGCAAGATAGCCAAAGAGGTTCTAAAGCGCGGCCGGGAACTTGCCAGGGAGGGTTTCTCGGCCCTGGAACTCGTCGATCGGCTTGAAGGCATGGTTCGCGAGCGTGATGCTAAATGCGCCTTTCCGATCAACATCTGCATCAACGAGATCGCAGCCCATTACGCTCCGCGGGAAGGAGACACTCTGCAATTCTCGAGAGGGGATCTCGTCAAGATAGATGTGGGCGTTCATATTGATGGGTGCATCGCAGATACCGCTGCGACGATCGAGATCTCAACATCTAATTGGTCCGAGCTCATGAGAGCCTCCGAGGAGGCGCTCAACTGCGCGCTCGAGATGATCGTCCCAAGGGTCAGAGTGGGAGCGATCGGTGCCGCGATTGAAACGGCGATCACCAGCAGGGGGTTCAAACCGATTTGCAATCTCACGGGGCATACGATGGAGCGCAATCAGCTTCACGCGGGAATCGCAATACCCAATGTCGCCACGAAAGAAAGATCTGTTCTCAAATCCAACACGGCTGTGGCAATCGAACCATTTGCTACCAATGGAAAGGGACGAGTGGATGGCGATAAGGGGGGAAATATCTATCAGGTAATTGGAAACTCGAAGCTCCGAGACGATCGCGCAAACAGATTTCTCGATCAGCTGATCAACGAATTCGATTACCTCCCCTTCGCCGGAAGATGGTGTGCGAAATTTTCCGATAAATATAATGCACTAATACGAAAGCATCGGATGCATCGCAATCTCAGGAGCTATCCCATTCTCTCGGAGGTATCCAGTGGGATGGTTGCTCAATCGGAACATTCTACATTGATTTTAGATAATTCCGTAATAGTTTACACCCGTTGAGAGTGCAATGAAGATTTCGATCTCTAATTATTCAAATTAGATTCGATAAAAATGCCTGCTTTTTCATGCGAAATTTCGAAAAAATTATCTCGAATCTTAATCTAATCAATAGAGGTGGAGAGGCTCACGAACACCTCCTTTTGCAGGTAAAATACGGTGGGTGGTTCGAATTCTGGAGGAAATGGCGAGGTGTAGTTGTGATCCTCTCCTTTTCGATGCATATTCCCTATATGCAATTATTAGAGAACAACTTGAGAATAATAAACCTTTGTTTTGAACATTAATATGATTGATAATTGTAATATCATGAAAAAAATCAACAAAGTTAATTCAATAGTTAAGTTCGAAAGAAAAATGAAGGTTTTTTTGATGTGAGACATCATTCGTTTTTCTTCTTTTCGAAAAATAAATTCTCCCACAGCATAACTTCATAATTTCTTCTTCTGTTCGCGTAAAAGAACGAATAAAATCTATTATGCACGCTGCAATCGACCATTAAAGTAAAGATGTAAGATTTAATTATCCAAGCTCCCCTTATCGAAATCGGTGCGAGGGTAGCCAAGCTAGGTCAAACCTTCAGTTAAAGGGGCCAAAGGCGACAGATTCAAGATCTGTTCCAGAAGTGGTCCGTCGGTTCAAATCCGGCCCCTCGCACTATTTCTTTCTCTGTAATTCTACAGCAATCATATTTTAAAAAATTTCAAAGCAGCCAGAGAGTCAATCGAGGAGAATAAAACGCATTATTGCATTGAATGAAATTATCCAGTGAAAGCGTTATCTACCAATCAGCGAATAACTACCCAATGTCTGCTATGGAGGGCCAGGCAGATCAACGAAGACGGCTGTTGCGACGCAAATCCGCCTTCTCGGTGCTGCACGCAACGATGTCTGCCATTTTGGGAACCGCATCACTGATGTTAATCGCCAGAAATCTCGGAGCAGAGGTGCTTGGCACAATAGGTTTTGCCATCTCCCTTTTTGGCATCATTTCGTTTCTATCTGATTTCGGGATCGGCTCCGTTCACAGCAGAATACTCTCGGAATCGGATAACCCTGCAAGGGCAATCGGCGCCTATGCAATTATCCGCCTCTCATCGCTCGGATTGATGATCTTGGTAGGCGTAGCCATATTCTGGTTATGGAATCGAGAGATCATCTCCGGGGCAATGGAGGTCACGGCGGGGGCCACATCGACCCTCTTCATTTTCCTCGCCTATTATGTGTTGCTAGGGGTCAGTCAGATTGCATCTCACACCTTCGAAGCGCGGAATAATGTCGTGAAGAGCCAGTCTCCAGAAATCTTGGATCTTCTGATTCGGGTCGGCCTAATCGTTGTTATTGTCACGACCCCGCTCGCAGGGATGGGCCAGTCCGTGATCTATATCGCATACGCCTATCTCCTCGGTGCGCTCGGCTGCATGATCGTATCCCTTCTATTATTCCGCCAAGTCAGAATTGAAATTCCGGATAAGCTCATGCTCAGGAGATATTTCGCGGGGCTATCTCCAATAGTGATTGTCTCAGGCGCTATCGTGCTCATGAGCTTCATCGACAAACTGTTCGTGGGATATTTTTGGGGGGTGCATGAGCTCGGACTCTATTTCGGCGCCCAGAAACTCATGATTTTCGTCACGACCTTCGCGCTCGGTGTTGCAATTCTAATTCTGCCATCGATAACGACCTATAAGGCAAGAAAAGACCCGCTGGCCACCTGGGAACTGGTCTCGTTTGCGGAGAGATATGTTTCGGCTATCATTTTTCCCGCCGCAGCATTCTACATCGTCCTAAGCCCTCAGATTTTAAAATCCTTCCTGGGCTCCGAGTTCGTAGTTGCAAGCAATATGATGACAGTCCTGGTGATATCTTCCATCTTCGCCTCATTTGTGTTTCCTCTGAGGGCGATTCTCGCGGCGGAAAATGAGGCGCGCACGATATTCTATATCCAGATGATTTCCGTCGGCGTATCGATATTGCTCCTGCTGATGCTCGTTCCCAGAAGCATCTTCGGCGTGGAGGTGTTTGGTCTTGGAGCGCTGGGCGCCGCGTTTGCTATTCTCGGTGGATCGCTTATCTCATTCATTGGAACGAGATGGATGGCATGGAGAGAGATCCGAGCGCTGCCATCCTACAGATCGCTGATTCATATGGCTTGCGCATCGACAATGGCGGCGGTCGTATATGTCGTCGAACGCTTTGTCATAAGTGCCTCATATTGGTGGGAGATCATCCTATTGGCATTCATCGCCTTAGCCGTTTATGCACTTCTTATCAGATTGGCCGGTGAGCTGGAGCTACAGGATCTGAGGTATTTCGCATCGCTCCTGAAGCCCAGGGAGAACATAAGATATGCTACAAAGGAGCTTCTCGGAAAGTAATTCTTGAGCTCAGCTATCGCTTGCCTCAATTTGCTCGTACCATTGATAAGGCTTTTATACAAAATCATTGATTTGCGGGATGCTCAGGCCGAATAAAGTCTGAGGGCGGATAATAACCCCTCGCTAGCAATTCCTAAATAGGGTGTATACCTTAGTTAATGAATAGTCAGCCAAGGGGAGCTGTTCGTGCACCCGCATATGCCTGTTGATGTATTCGGGGAAGGGTAGAGACATTGCGAGACGAAGGGCTCGCCTTTGTCGATGAATACCAATCATACGCAATTAGGACGTTTGCGGAGTCGTACACGTCTGTGACTAGCTACACCGTTTGGAGGATGGCTCGGTTCGAGCGCCGAAGAAGGCCGTGCCAAGCTGCGATAAGCACCGGGTAGGCGCAAGGAGCCTGTGAACCGGTGATGGCCTAATGGGACTTCCCGCTCTTCGGAGCGATCCGTGAGGATCGGGAACGGGGGGAATTGAAGCATCTTATTACCCCCAGGAAAAGAAATCAACCGAGATGCCGTTAGTAAGGGCGACTAAACGCGGCACAGGGCAAACCGAATCCTTCTGAGAAATCAAGAGGAGATGTGGTGTTGAAGACTCCGGTACCTCCTAACCGCTCAACTCGAAGTTGCCTGGAATGGCATACCATAGAGGGTGAAAGTCCTGTAGAGGTAAGGTGGAAGGAGGATTCCGGATGTTCTGGAGTAGCGCGCCCCGGATATGGCGCGTGAATCTGGGAGCCATTTGCTTCCAACCCTAAATACGTCTCGAGTCCGATAGTGCAGTAGTAGCGTGAGCGAAAGCTGAAAAGTACCCTTAACGGGAGGTGCAAAGAGCCTGAAACCAGACGGTTATAATCTTACACGGCATGGAAGGGACGAAATCCGTAAGGATGGACCAGTGTCGTGTTGTTCGTTTCGAAAAACGAGCCAGGGAGTTCAAACTGATGGCGAGGTTAAGTGGTTCAACCACGAAGCCAAAGGGAAACCGATAGGTCCGCAATCCGCAAGGATGAGGGACGAGGTATGCTTGCCTGCAGTCATTGGTGAGAGACCCGAAGCCAGTTGATCTAAGCGTGGCCAGGTTGAAGCCCAGGGAAACCTGGGTGGAGGACCGAACCGGTGTTGAGGTGCAAATCACTCGGATGAGCTGCGTTTAGGGGTGAAAGGCCAATCTAAACTGGTTATAGCTGGTTCCCCCCGAAACTACTCGCAGGTAGATCTCGGACGAGGCGGACAATGGGGTAGAGCTACCGATTGGAGATTTAGGGGGAGAAATCCCTCGGTCTCCTGTCAAACTCCGAACCTGTTGTCGTCGTAGACTCTGGGAGTGAGCGCGTGAGGGGTAAGCTCCACTCGCGAGAGGGGAACAACCCGAACTTGGGTTAAGGTCCCTAAGTATTGGCTAAGTGTTAAAGGACGAAAGGAGTCAGTAGTCAAAGACAACTGGGATGTGGGCTTAGAAGCAGCCAACGTTTAAAGAAAGCGTAACAGCTCACCAGTCGAGTTTACTGGCCCTGAAAATGGACGGGGCTAAGCCAATCACCGATACCCAGGGGTGCCGAAAGGCAATCCGGTAGGGGGGCGTCGGGCGCGGGCGGAAGCTCGGTGGTGACGTCGAGTGGACCGCGTTCGAATGAGGATCCTGGTGGGAGTAGCAGCAAAGAGCGGTGAGAATCCGCTCCGCCGAAGGGGCTAGGGTTCCTCGACAATGTTCATCAGTCGAGGGTTAGTCGATCCTAAGGTATTCCTTAATCGAGAATGTCGAAAGGGAAGCAGGTTAATATTCCTGCACCATCGCAGTCTCTGCGCAGTTACCTGACGTATCTGGATAGTTCGAGCAGACTCGTCTGTCTGTCCAAGTGTCGAAGGCCATGAAGAACCGTAATGGTGAGAAGTGGTCGAACGCACGAGTGGGAGGGCGAAGGCCCTCTTCGGATAAGTCCTGGTGCCAGTGAAAAGGGTTCTGCTTACAGCTGCGTTGTTCGTACCGAGAACCAACACAGGTGCCCCTGGATGAGCAGTCCAAGGCGTGTCGGCGCAATCGAGGCAAGGGAACTAGGCAAATTGGCCCCGTAACTTCGGGAGAAGGGGTGCCAGCCATGAAGATGGCTGGTCGCAGTGACCAGGGAGCTCCGACTGTTTAACCAAAACATAGGTGGCAGCGAGTCCGAAAGGATGTGTATTGCCGCTGAAGCCTGCCCAGTGGCGGTATCTGAAAGCCCCGTACAAGGGGAAGAAGGACCGCTAAACGGCGGGGGTAACTATGACCCTCTTAAGGTAATCGACGGTTGCCTTAGTAAAATTCGGCTATATGCTGGAAAACCTGAGGATCCCGCACTACTCCTGTGAAATCGATTCTTCACTGAAGAAGAGATCGAAAAACTGGAGTGAAAATGTGATGGGTGCAGGCAATCAGCAGGAAAGGCAAGATGCAAAATGCATCTTGAATCCTCAGAGACTGCACGCCGAACACTGCGATAATGTAGTGAAGATACAGTCCGACCCCCATGGCGACATGGGGAGGTTATGAGAAATCATGGCCCGCCTCTGAGTAATCGGAAGTCATGAAAGTAACAGAAGTGAGCGTAATACCTTGTCGCTTAATTGGCGACTTGCATGAAGGTCCAACGAGAGCTCCACTGTCCCTGCCTTGAAGCCGGTGAAACCGACGTAATGGCGCAAAGTCCGTTATCTTCCAGCTGAAAGCGAAGACCCCGTGGAGCTTTACTGCAGTCTGTGGTTGTGATATGAGCTTGAATGTGTAGCGTAGGCAGGAGACGCTATCAGGGCATGCCGCTAGGTATGTTCCGAGCCGCCGTTGAAACACTGCCCTTTCGAACTTATATCACTTACATCTTCGGATGGACACCCATAGATGGGCAGTTTGGGTGGGGCGCCACGCCCTCGAAAAGATAACAAGGGCGCCCAAAGGTCAGCTCAGGTAGGTCAGAAATCTACCCAAGAGTGCAAGGGCAAAAGCTGGCTTGACGTGGATCAGCCCAACAATGATCCACGATACGAAAGTAGGGCCTAGCGAACCACTGTGCCTCACAAATGGGGGCCAGTGATTACAGAGAAGTTACCCCGGGGATAACTGAGTCGTCTCCAGCAAGAGTTCATATCGACCTGGAGGCTTGCTACTTCGCTGTCGGCTCTTCCTATCCTGGCGGTGCAGCAGCTGCCAAGGGTGGGGTTGTTCGCCCATTAAAAGGGATCGTGAGCTGGGTTCAGACCGTCGTGAGACAGGTTTGTTGCTTTTCGCTGGAAGTGTTTTGGTGCCTGACGAGAAGATCCTTCTAGTACGAGAGGAACGGAGGATCGTCGCCGCTGGTCTATCAGTTGTTCGACAGAGCATTGCTGAGCAGCTACGCGATAGAGGATAAGAGCTGAACGCATCTAAGCTCGAAGCCTTCCCGAAAAAGAGGCACCTTACGGTCGCCGTAAATGACGGCGTTGATAGAGTTGGGATGTAAATATCGAGGTTCGCCGAGATACTCAGTCCGCGACTACTAATCACCGTAGTCACAAAAAGCGATGTATGACTTGGCGGTGCGGCTCTGCCGTTACACTAATTGCGTATGATAATCTCCCTTCATTTTTCTTTAGAGATAGCTATTACGGATCGAATTTTGTAAGAAATATGCAACAATTGGCTGTCTCAGTGACTATTAGCCCATGAGGAGCAGCCATGCGAGAGTTCCCCCAAGAGAGGGGAAGAAGAGCATTGTGAAATCATCGTCCAATCCGCCGAAATCGACGGATTCTGATATGACTGCTATCGGAGCGGTAACCGCCACCAGGATCAGAGAGTCGATATATTCAACACCCAGAAGCCTCAGTACGAGAAGAGAAAGGGAGGCATAGAATAGTCCGGTGACGAGTGCTGTGACTGGGACAGATCCGCTCGCGAGCCGGATTTCACCGGCGACTGGATCGGCCCAAGCCATTGCGATTATACAAGGAATTCCCACCTCCAACGGGGCGATTATCAATACAGTGGCAACGCCCAGGACTGCGTAGGCATAGCTGGCAATTCTACCGATCTCATAAGGGCGCATGCCCGGCAAGAGCTTTTTTCTCGCCAGTCGCCATGTCTCGATGAGAACTACAATTGTTACTGCCGCGATCAATATCAGCCATTTCGGCAGTTCGACGAGAGGAAGGGGATCGGGCAACAGATAGTATATTGCACTGAAGGATAGAGAGCCGTGCGCGAGCCTTCTGATCAACCTCCACTGATATCCCCCGACCGCCTCATGATCCCGCGCATTTTCCCTCGTTCGCATTTGCAATCGCGAACCGTGAAACAATTGGAAGGACTATGTAGGTTTCCGAGAGAAACACTATTTCCAGTCATAGTCGGGCGGCACGAACCTCCTGAGTCGTTCGATAGCTGACAGCTTCTCTCGGTTACCAAGCTTTGCCTCTTCAGCCCCCTGCTTCAGAATTTGTATGCTCTTATCCATTGCTTCTCTGTTCACTGGGAAGGGGACTCCGTCCTTCCCACCAACCGCGAAAGAGAACTTGACTGGGTCTCTCCAGCTGTATTTCTTGCCGTATATTATCTCAGCGGCATATGCTAAAGCTCGGACCGTGGAAGGACCCACTCCCTTAATGCAGAGCAGCTCCTCGAAATCCCTGGGTTGGACCTCATAGCACCTTTGAAGCGCAGGCCAGTTGATGCTCTTGGGCATATGGAGAACCGTTGGTATATCCTCCCCCTCGGGAGTCCACTCTAAAATACTTTTTTGAGGACCTCTTGCGGCGGCTCTTATTATTTCTGCCGTCTTTTTTGGAGACTCGCCTACAAGGTCGCAGCACATGCTCTTGCATTCGCCGCTTTCCCTGTTTGTAAGGTCCATGACTCTGCTCATCCTCTGACCCAGTATGGAGGTGTGAGGCTCCTCTACGAACTGGGAGACTTGATCGGAGAACCAGTGATATCTTCTCGCGTATCCGGATGCCTCATTCATACCCTGCTGAATCACTGTCCAATGTCCGTATCTATCGAAGAGGACTACGTGATGATATAGCTGATGACCATCCTGAAGGGCGGCGCTATCCACCTTTGCTGCCAGCTTGCTCGCCCTGATTATTTTGCTCCCTACATCACCCAATATTGAACTCCTCTCGCAGTGTCTTTCGATCTCGGGAGCGATCAGGCGCGAAACGCCGCCCTTTCCGCCAGCCACATAAATTCCCAGATCCACCGAAGAAAGCGCCTCTTTAACCGCGCCGCAGGTCACAGTCGTCGTTCCTGAGCTATGCCAATCAAAGCCGAGCACACAGCTGAATGCCTGGAACCAGAATGGATCGGAGAACCTCTCCAGGGTCGTGTGCACTCCGAACTCGTCCACTGAGACGGTGAGGATCGCATCGGCCAGCTCCACCATTCTTGAGAAGAGCCATCGAGGTGCCTTCCCGGGGTGGAGAGGGAGCTCCGCAACTCCTGTTCTTGCCATCTTCCGCTGTGCTATACTATATTTCCGGGCTCTGACATACTCCAACGGCTAAAGCACGTTGGGTTCTAAGGTTAATGTCGTTCCCACCATTGCCTTTTGGGGGGGTATCAGTGCTCCCCTTATACGCATCTCTGTCTACGCATAATCGACCATCCTTAACTT
>Ga0209986_10000872_pt1 | contig 29582 bp, 28 predicted proteins | sample BlataG_FD_183168 | JGI IMG/M metagenome (GOLD analysis project Ga0209986, IMG submission 183168) | Deep subsurface microbial communities from Black Sea to uncover new lineages of life (NeLLi) - Black_00105 metaG (SPAdes) (version 2) | ecosystem: Environmental > Aquatic > Marine > Oceanic >...
TTGGTAGACATGTGGAAAACTACACAAATAGAGGCATCGTTCCATGGATAGAGGATTGGAGAGTAGGGGGTTTTGGAAAGGACTGGGTCAATGTAATCAAAGAAAAAGGCTACGAGTCGGGTACTCTTGGTATCGTGGGGTTATCAACTATCAATCCTTTTGCACTCGAAGGGTACTTTAATTACAAGACCTATGTCTATATGTTGGAGAATTTACCCAAGGCCAAATTTGTGGATGTTTCGCGTCCGTTCGTCGAACTGGTCGCTAGTACCCCCCATAGTGAAGAAGAGCTTGCGATGCTCCGTCACTCGGCATACACTGGGGAGCTAGCCTGTAAGGCTATGGTAGATTTGGTCAAACCAGGGGTCAGCGAGAACGAAATCTACGCTACTATTACAGGCACCATCTATCGCAATGGGGCTATGCCTCTGTTTCCTCCCTTTAGAGCCGGGCCGGCCCTAGTAGGTGCTGGCTACCCCCTATGGCTAGGCCAGGGGCAAACACATCCTTACCTGATAAAGAAAGGTGACGTGGTTGCCGCTGAAATATTCGTAATCTACGGAGGCGTAGAGACCCAGCAACAGATGACGGTGGCGGTGAAACCTGTTAGCGATATCAGCAAGAAATGCGCTGAAGTGGCGCGTGCTTCTTTTGAGGCTGGCCTTAAGATGTGCTATCCTGGTAAAACATTTAGGGATGTTGTTGAGGCTATGGAGGTGGTTGTGGCCGAAGGTGGCTGCTGGCACATGGGGCCATTGATTCATACCATGCCTATCGGCGCTGGCGCTGGTCGTCTAGATGTTGGTGCTGAAGCGTGGGCAAAGCGCCATAACATTAAAACCGTAGGTTACGACTATCCCAGGAAATGGGATTGGGAACTAAAACCGGGGCTGAGCCTTCAACTTGAGCCCAACGCCTGTCTGGATGACCAACGGATCAACGTAGGGTGTAACGTAGTAATCACTGAAAGTGAACCAGAAGTAATGAATAAGTTACCTACAGAGATGAGGGTGATAGGTTAGCGTATTCGATTTCCTGAACCAGCTCATAAGCTGCCCCGGGACATAAGTTTGAATCAGTCCAAGGAGAGGTTTGAGGGAATTATGCAAGAGCCTTAACTGCTGCAATATATTATAAAATGAGAGGGCTATGCTTCTAGAATCTGGCAGGATAGGTAGGTTAGAGTTACCAAATAGGATTATTGTTTCTCCTCACGGCACCAACACCGCTGGAGAGCGAGGAGAGGTAACGGATGAGGAGATTGCTTATTGTAGGCGACGGGCTGAGGGGGGAGTTGGCGCGATTATAGTTCCGACGGTACGCGTAGCGACTTCAGTGGATGGCATCAAAATGATGGCCCGTCAGCTCTGCATCGACGATAATAGCTATATCCCTGGTTTTCTTCGTTTAACCGAATCAATACACAGAGAGGGGAGTAAAGCTATTATTCAGCTCTTCATAGGGGCAGGAGGGAGAGTAATCGTAGGGGGAGAGCTGGGACAGTGGAGTCCGTGGTCGCCGCAAGAACCGGTATCTCCTTCAGGAATATCCGTCAGTGGCTATATGAAGTCTCGTGCACTTCCAACAGCAGAGGTGGAGCAGATAGTGGAATTTGTGGTAAAAGGAGCCTCTAGGGCCAAAAAGGCAGAATTCGATGCTGTGCACATACATGCTGCCTCTCTTTATTTGCTCCATGAATTCATATCACCTATTTTTAATAAGCGGACTGATAAGTATGGAACGGACCGTTTAAGGCTGCTTCTCGAAATTGTGCAGGGAATCCGAGAAGTCAATGGGGAAGACTTTCCTATAATCGTTCGGCATACCGTAGCTACTTGGCCCTATCCTTTAGACGAGACCTTCGAAGAAAGAGAAGAGGTCAAAGAAGCCAAGATTATCGCCAAGCGTCTGGAAGAAGCCGGTGTCGATGCTATCCAAACCTCCTATGACTTCGGGCCGGAGGCATTCTCGATACCATCCTCACATTGGCCTGAAGATTTTTCTATACCTCAGGCCAGGGCACTCAAGCACGCGGTAAGCATTCCTATTATCCTAACTTGCAGGATCAGGGATCCCGAGCATGCTGAGTCAATTTTACGTGAAGGGGATGCTGATTTTATTGGTGTAGCTCGTGCCGTAATTGCCGACCCAGACTGGCTTAAGAAATACGCTGAAGGCAGTGTTCTTGAAATACGGAGCTGCATAGCCTGTAATGAATGTAGTAGAGTTTTGCGACAGCATATTCCGATTCGTTGCTCGATTAACCCTACGGCAGGGAGAGAGCTTGAGTATGATTATAGAAAGCTCAAACCAGCGGAAAAACTCAAGAAGGTGATGGTCATTGGCGCTGGTCCTGGTGGTATGGAAGCAGCGAGGGTAGCTGCCCTCAGAGGACACCAGGTAACTTTAGTGGAAAAGGAAGGGGATTTAGGCAGAAAACTTGAATTAGCTTCTATGTTACCAGGTAGGAGAACCTTCAAGGACATCATTAGTTATTACGTGACTGCTTTTAAGGCACTGAGCGGTAAGGTGGACATTGCTAGAGGCAGTGAGGTAACACCAGAGCTAGTTGCCGAAATGGAAAAAGAAGGGATGATGCCAGATGTTTTCATAGTAGCTACAGGTGGGGTTCCTTTTATCCCCGCGGTTCCCGGGGTAGAGGAAGAAAATGTGATTACTTTCGTCGATGCACTGGCCGATGAATCCAAAATAGGCAACACTGTGGTTATTGTCGGAGGTAATATAATAGGCTGTGAAATTGCGCTCCTCCTGGCTCACCAAGGGAAGAAAGTGACACTTGTTGAGCTGCCGGGTTTTCGTGCAAAGGATGACATAGATGGTAAGCCTGTAGAGGGAAACATTTGGGCGTTCATCGACCAGGAACTGCGTTCACAGGCAAATATCAGCAGGGTGACAGCAGAGAAACTTGACAAGATAGCGGATAAGCACGTATTCTTTGTGGATAAGGCAGGAAATAGCCTGGGTTTTGACTCCGAAACTTTTGTCCTGTCTTTGGGGTTGATCCAGAAAGAGAAAGACGAATTGGCTAAGCACCTTGCCAGTAATGGGAATGAGGTCTATATTATAGGTGATGCCAAGAGGCCGAGAAAGATAAGGGATGCCATTTATGAAGGTTTTGTGGTTGGATCCAGGATATAGATATGGGTCTGCAGCATATTTTCTTTATCATCTCCGCTACCTTGTTAACCAGCCTATTGAAAACTTACAGATAGACAACGGTAGTGAGTTTGCTTGGGAGTCTGAAAGTGCCAGCGCCAAGTTAGATATTCAAAGGTACTTCTCAAGAGTTAAAACCCCTAAGGATAACTCGGAGATAGAAAGGTTCAATGAGACCTTAGAGTACGAATGGCTCTACATCTCAAATCTATCTTTAGATCCTGAACAGTTCAATCCCCGGCTAACCGAATGGCTTATTGAGTATAATTTCAACCGCCCACACCAATCTCTTGGCTATCTTGCCCCCATAGATTATATTGAAAGGGAAATTGCTAAAATATGTTCCCCAGCGTTACCCATGTGGTAGGCCAGCACAACATTTTACTCTAGTCGATCAGTCCGAAAACGACTGAACCAATACACCTTCTGATGTCGTGAAGAGGGTGTGCTCAAATCAAGAGTATTTCTGCTATAAAATATGCCTCCGCTTTCTCAAGATGGGACAGCATCTCCTTTTCTGCCGCTTCTGCATCGCCATTTCTGAGTCGGGTGAAGATTCTACGGTGCTCGTTAGTCTGTTGGATAGAATATTGGATATTCGGACCTAAGTTCTTTGTAAACTCAAACAGAAAATCCACCGCATACTCTATAGTGAGAGCCAAAACAGGGTTGTGTGTTGCCTGTGCTATTAGGCCGTGGAATTCTACGTTTCTCCCTCTTATGTCCAGGAATTCCTTTTCTGAAAAGGTTTGCTCTGCTTTCTTTATCTTCCTCTCGCAATATTTGATATTCTCTTCGAGACCCGCAGCTTCCTGAGAGGTCATTCGAGAAGCTGCCAACCTTGCAGCACTAGGTTCAGCAATTCTTCGTAATTCACAAATATCCCTCAAAGTGAATTTTCTAGACCTTAGGAATTCGTATAAAGCCACCTTCACAGGGTCACTTTGAAGCTCCTTTACGAATACTCCTCCACCTTTCCCCTTCTTTCGTTCAATGTAGCCGATAATCTCTAAGGCTCTCAGAGCTTCCCTTGCAGTTACCGTACTAACGCCAAACTGTTTGGCTAGCTCTCTTTCTGTGGGTAACCTCTGACCTGGCTTAACTTCTTGAGTCAAAATTGAATCTTTGATACGATGCTCTACAATCTCTGAGAGACGCCTGATTGCTATAGGACTAAAACTTATCCTTGCCATCTTTGAGCTCTCAAATCATAATTATTATAACTATAAATTTTTATTGAGAAAATTACAAGCCCTTAGGTATAACACTAATTGCCCTTAGGTATAACACTAATTGCCCTTAGGTATAACACTAATTTATTAATTTAAAGATTTTTATAAAAACTGTTGACAAGGGTTGTTTCTTATGATAGACTGCGTGAAATCAAGCGCAGGTGAGGCTAAACATGCGTCATTTTGAAATGGAAGAGATTCCCATCAGGGTAAGGCATCCTGAATCCAATGGAAGAATTGAGCACTATCATCGTAGCGTGAGAGAGGAAGCCTTTCGCGACACCGAGGTTGAAGACCTCTATCGGGTGATGGGCCTCTTGGCAGAGTGGGTGACCTACTACAATGAAGAGCGACTGCACTCTGCTCTCGGATACCTGCGCCCGGTTGACTACTACCTGGTGACCCCCAGTCACTACTGGATAAGCGATAGGCCAAACTGTGGGAAGCAGTTGCCAGGCGAAAGGAGCTGAACAGCAGCAAGAAAGAAACTAGACTCGTGAACCAAGAGCCAGAACAATAGCGGAGGTAAGGGACTGAACCAGGACAACGTCTTGATAGGAATTGAGGGGGCTCAGAGAGTTTCACCATGGTCGATTGGTCCGACAAGGACTGAACCAATAAAAAATTCGAAAACTTGGGAGGAAAAAATACAAAAAATGAAACCGGAAGAGTTCCAGGCAAAACTACCAGGTGTACATTTTGTTATGTTTACACCATTTAAAGACGAGAACGTATTTGAAGTGGATCATGATGCAATACGATCAAACCTAAGGTACCTGCTTAATGCCGGGGCCCAGATCGTGATTGCTACAGGTAGCGGCGGAGAATTCTCCTCTCTCACGGACGAGGAGCGAGTGGAAGTCTGGAAGACAGTGGCCAGCGAAGCAAAAGGGAAAGCCCTGCTCATCGCCGGCAATGGTCACTCCAGCACCAAACAAACAATAGAGCTCACAAAAGAAGCCGAAAGAATTGGTTTCGAGGGCTTTATGACAATTACTCCCTATTACCTGTATCCAGATGATGAAGGCATGTACCAGCACTATAAGATGGTGGCTGAGTCTACTAGCCTGGGGATCATGCTCTACAACAGCCCAAAATATGCTAAGTCAAACATGCCCTTGTCCGTTCTGGATAGGTTAGCACAAATCCCCAACATTGTTGCTATTAAAGAAACCGCGTATGACATGAACCAAGTCTACTGGATGATAAGGGTTATGGAAAAGTACAAGAAACCGGTGATATGTGGAATGGGAGAACACTGGTACTCGTGGTGTGGCCTGTTTGATGGTTGTGTAGGCTTCATCAGCATAATTGGCAACTGGTGTCCAGACATTGCTTTGGAATTATATGATGCCGTTCAGAAGAGGGACCTACCGGCTGTAGATAGGATACGCCGTGGCCTCGACCCGCTGAGGAGGATGTTTATACGTATCCAAGAAACGCGGTACCATAGTCGGCTGGCTGCAAGTAAAGAGCCGATGGACATGATCGAAGGACTAAGATGTGGACGTGTAAGGCCGCCGTTAACAGGGTTGACTAACGAGGAGGGTGCCGAGCTAAGAGAAATTCTCAAAAACATGGGCAGGAGGCTCAAAGCGTAACTCAACTAGGCAACCCATCTGTAACATTGAAGTTATTGAAGTAAGGAGGCGATTTTATGCTCGAAGTAGGCAAAGCATGTTCCCTTATGGAACGACAAAAGGTGGACGCGCTCGTCGTAAGCACGCCGGAAAACTTCTACTATATCACTGGAGTATACCCGCTCGAGTGTGACATGATAAAAGATCACGTTCGATACGCAGTAATCCCTAGAGAGGGGAGTGATCCCTTTGTAGTCGTTCCTGATTACGAAGCGCAACTGTTTGATAAATGGGGCGGCAAAGTAATTGACTTCACCTCAGAGAAGTACATCAAAGGTGGATCAGGTCAGGCGCCAGTAGCAGAGCAGTATCTCAGTAGAAGCAATCTTCAAGCACTTGAAACGGTGCCCTTGCCAGATTCGGTCTTAATGAAAGGGACCAAGACTCTGGCTGAGGTCTTGAAGGCTAAAAACTTGGGTAAAGGTGTGTTGGGGGTGGAGAGAAGGCAAAGAGCCGACGTGTCCAATGAGCTGCGAGCAGCTTTACCAGATGCGGTATTCAAAAACGGTTCCATCGTTCTTAATGAGCTCAGGCTCATAAAATCCAAGGAAGAAATAGATCACATTAGAAAAGCTACACGAATAACAGAGAACGCCCTGAAGGCAGCCATAGCTGAAATAAAGGTCGGTACCAAAATGGCTGACCTAAAAGTTTTGATCAGGCAGATAATGTGCGACGATGTTGACTCCGGACCGATAGAGGTCGGCGTTGGCACGTGGTTCTTTTCACCGGCAAACCATGTGCTCAGGGAAGGCGATGTAGCACGCCTTGATCTAGGAGCAAGGTATAAGTACTATTGTTCAGACGTATCCAGGCAAGTAGCTATTGGTAGAATTCCCAAAGAGTGGAATATACTATTCGATGCCTTCCTTGAGGCAGAAGAAACAATCATCAGCATGGTTAAGCCGGGGGCAATGACAGACGAATTGTTTGAAGCTGGCATGGAAATCGTACGGCGTGTCGATCCCGACTACGAAAGAGGACACCTCGGTCATGGTATTGGAATCGAACTTCACGAAGCTCCTCATATAGCGCCCAAGCCGGACGGGGAACCACTGAGAACCAATATGGTATTTACGGTGGAAATCCCTTACTACGTGGCCGGAACCGTTGGTTTCAATTGCGAGGATATCCTAGTCGTAACCGACCAGAGCTGTGAGCTTTTGTCTTCTCTTAGTAGAGAGCTTTACAGAAAGTGAGTAATCTTGCGTTGACTAGTTTTCTGCAAAGGAGTTGGAGAAAATGGCAGACTTATCTATCGATTTTGCCGGGGTAAGGTTCAAGAATCCAATCTGGATATCATCTGCTGAGCCCACGAAAGGGCTTAAAAACACGCTAAAGGCAATCAGGAGTGGGGCTGGAGGGGTAGTGCTGAAGTCGGTTATCCACTACGCGCAGCCTCCAAAGATCGCAAGCTGGAAGCTCTTAAACGAAGCGCACGAGTATTGCAGAGGAAAAATAACGAAAACTTATACGCTTTACTCGAGGGGAGGTGCAGCCGAAGTCTTGGAGGAGTGGTTGGAAACAATCAAAGAGAAACAGATGGCGGCAAAAGAAAACGGAGTTGTCCTGATAGGTAGTATCATGTGCGGCGGCCCAACTGATTTCGTGGCGAGAACTGCCAGAACAATGGAGCAGAACGGAATAAAGATAATTGAACTTGACCTGTCCTGTCCGGGTGCGGCTCTCTGGGGTAGCCTAATAGCTCAGGATGAGAAACTGTCGTATGAAGTGGTAAAGGCTGCCACGCAGTCTGTTTCTGTTCCAGTTGTTGCCAAACTCACGCCCCAGGTGGCTGATGTAGTCCAGATTGCAAGGGCAGTAAAGAATGCTGGAGCTGCCGCAGTGACTCTGACGAATCGCTTTGGCGGCTTTCTGGTCGACATTGAGCAGGGCGTGCCATACAACAATGGCAAATCCAATTGTGGCGGTCCTTGGGTAAAACCGTTAACGTTACGCTGGGTATATGAAGTATATACAGAGCTTGGTATCCCGATTTCTGGCTCAAATGGGTCATTCGACTGGAAGGACGCTGTTTCGTTTATGATGTCAGGGGCGACTACAGTCCAGCATTGTACTGTAGTCTTGGCCAAGGGTTATGGTGTAATAGGGCAGATTGTTCAAGGGGTGTCAAACTTTTTAGACATAAAGGGTTATGGGCGCGTTAAGGATATCATCGGAATCGCTGCCGAGGCAGCAGTTCCTGCTAAAGACAGACTACAGTTACCACAATTCCGAGCAGTTATTAACAGAGACTTGTGTACTGGCTGCAAAATTTGTGAGAAGCATTGCTTCTTCGCTGGTGTTAGAGTTGAGAACAAGGTGGCCAGAGTTACCGAAAGTTGTGTTGGGTGTGGATTTTGTCTCTCACTGTGCCCGGTCGAAGGCGCTGTATCTCTAGAAGCCGTTCCCGAAGATAAATCCAAGGTACCCAAAAGAACGATTGCGGGGTAAAATCTCTGGACGCAGGTTGGAGTGAGCTAGTGTCGCAACCAGAATACAAAGTGAAGCCAGATGAATACATGCCTAATTACGGCACGGGATGGAACGATGTTATTTGCTGGCGTGTACCGTACTGATGCTGAAGGCAAGTTTCCATCGCTACTTGCCAATCGCAGGTCGAGCGAGCCAATCAGGATGGAAGTAGCCGGAAAGGGGGTATCTTTTAGGGATAACTCTAGGCTGGCCGAGAGAAGCGTTGGTTGATGATTACCTTCGGCAGAGAAGATTTTTAGAGGACTTGCGTTACGCAAAATCTTAACTAAGACAAGGAGAGAGATATGTTACCAAAAGAAATGTATGACAAATATATTATTAAGCAACCTGAATACCCTTTCTTCACATTGAAGGAGCGTGACCGTCGCTGGGCGGTTACCCGGAAACTTATGAAGGAAAAGGGGTTGGATGCTTTGATTGTCCCCGGTTTAATGGATCGGGAAATGTGGGAGAGTTGGCTCGCCTATGAGCATGCTCAAGGGACGGTTATCTTTCCGCTGGAAGGGGAACCGGTCTATCTGACTCACCATGGCAGCAAGGTAGGGCGGCATGTGGAGAACTCTACCCGAAGAGGAATAGTTCCTTGGATAGAGGATTGGAGAAATGGACCCCGAGGCCCCGACTGGATAGCAGTATTGAAAGAGAAGGGGCTTGAGGCGGCAACTATTGGTGTAGTAGGGCTCACGTCTCGTGCACCCTTCTCAATGGAAGGGTATATGAATTATACGACTTGGAAATACGTGCTGGAACAGTTGCCCAAGGCTACTTTCATTGAGGTCTCCGGAGAATACACCCGCCTTCAGGCGGTGACGAGTGAAGAGACACGATCCTTGCTACGGCATTGTGCCAATATTGCGGAACTAGCTGCACAGGCGATGTTAGACGTTATCAAGCCAGGGGTCACTGAAGAGGAGATATTCGCAACCATTATGGCTGTAATCACTTTGAACGGGGCCTGGTCTCTGTGGCCTCCTTTGAGGGTAGGACCCAAAAATGTTGGTGCTGGATATCCTAATTTCTTGAATCAGGGTCGCAAACATCCCTATGTAATGCAGAAAGGGGATGTGGCCGGGGCTGAGATTTTCTGTTTCTACGGCGGAACCGAGTCTCAGGTACAAATGACAGTGGCAGTGGAGCCTGTCAACGAGGTCACCATGAAATGCGCCGAGGTAGCCCGTCGCTCATACGAGGCAGGGTGTAAGACCTTGCGTCCTGGTATTACCTACGACGATGTACTCGATGCTATGGAGAAGGCTGTAAGTGACGCTGGATGTTGGCATATGGGTCCGCTGATACACCCTCTGCCTTTTGGATGGGCGCACAGTTACCTTAATCGGGGAGCAGAGGAGTGGCGAAAGAGGCAGGGGCTTAAAGGTATCCTACGTGCGGAGGAGCCAGCGAAAGAAAAGGGGGTGTCGCTACAGCTTGAGCCCTGGATGTGCTTTGAGTTTGAACCCAATGCATGCATAGAGGACATGAGGGTTAACGTGGGAGGTACCATGCTAGTTACTGAGGATGGGTGTGAGGAACTGAATAAATTGGCCACGGATATGCACGTAGTGACTTGGTAGTTGGGGAATACAATATTGTGTGTGATACAACTATGTGATATAGGCAATTACCCTGCTGGACAACATGGAGAAAGAACGGAGGTGACACAATGAAGTAGATGAAGTAGCAGGTTAGGAAACAGGTCCCGAATTTTATTAAGAAAGGAGGAAAAGTAAATGAAGAGTAAAATAGTCTTAGTTGCGCTAGCAGCAGTGTTAGCCATCAGCATGGCTGTTGTTGGCTGTACCACACCATCAGAGAATGGGAATGGGGAACCTACAGAGCCTCAGTATGGTGGCGACCTAACAATAATCTGGCACAAAGGACCGAAGTATCCCGGCTTTCCACCTAAGATGATGGGTGACGATTTTATCTTCGCTTCACCTTGTGTCGAGAATCTCGTAACTTATGGTGAGGGGCGTACGGTGGTACCGAAGCTGGCAACAAACTGGACAGTAGCTCCAGACGGGAAATCTGTCACAATGGAGCTGCAGACAGGCGTCAAGTTTCACGATGGCACAAATTTCGACGCTGAGGCGGCCAAATGGAACCTAGAGAATAATACTCTAACTTCAGAGGTACTAAGCGAGCTGCTAGTGTCAATCGATGTTATCGACACACATACTATTAGGCTCAATCTTATAGACTTTAGCTACTCGCTACTTAATACGCTTACGGAATATGCTGGTATGATGATATCACCAACAGCAGTGGCCGAGCACGGTGAAGAATGGGCCTGGGCCCACCCGGTGGGGACCGGACCGTTCAAGTTCCACAGCTATGAGCCGGATATCTCTCTGAAATACGTGGACTTCGATGATTATTGGAAAGCGGATTTGCCTTATCTCGACTCAATAGAATTCGTTACCATCCTAGACACAATAGTAGGAGGGATTGCTTTTCAGATGGGAGAAGGGGATATGATAATTCCAACTACGCCAGTAGCTATTGACCTAAAGGGGATAGGATATTCCTACAACACGATTGAGTCGGCTTTCAACACCCTGCTGGGCAATCTGACCTCCCCTGAATCCCCCATGAGCAATAAGAACGTGCGTCTGGCAATGGAGTACGCCATAGATAAAGAGCCGGCGATGACTGCGACGGGGGGTGGCTTTTGGATACCCGAATATCAGGTATGTCCTCCAGGTCACCCGAGTTACATCGACCCATTTGTAGGCGGCCGTACACAGGACGTGGCTCTGGCAAAGCAGTTACTGGCGGATAGTCCTTGGCCTACAGGCTTCGACATTACGCTTGTTCTGGCAAGTGCTTTCTTCCCAAGGCCAGACCTCTTTGTTATTTACCAGGAGCAGTGGGCCGAAATTGGAGTCAATGTCGAACTCGAGGTTGTGTCATATGGCGCATGGGCGCAACGCAAGGTCAAAGGTATTCCGAAGGACGAGATGACGACTGCCATAATCGGAACGAAAGGGGACTGGGCGGTAGCTCTGAGTACGTATTATACGACTGAGAGCGGCTTATACCCGAGTATGGTTAGGCCGGCCGGATTCGACGACGCTGTTTTGGCAGCGCTTGAAGCACCTACTCTGGAGGGACACGTAGAAAATCTTCAAACAGCGCAAATGTTGTTATTTGAGGATGCTACATGTGTGCCCCTTATGACCTCGTTGGGGTATTGTTTTTATCAAGACAATGTCCACGATCATCATATGAGAGAATTTCACGAGGGGCAATGGACTCCGGAGACTTGTTGGTTGAGTGACTGATGTACCATAGATCGCAGTAAAGCTAGGGCGTGTGGTATAACTGGTTAATGGGTCGGGTTGGCAGCTTACCTTGCAGCCCGACCCATTGACGAGTAGCGTTACAGTATGTACGTATAATGCGTGGCCCAATATTTTGGGAAGCATGATAGTTTGTAGGCTCCATACTGGTGGCATTCGTGCTACCAAAGGGCTGATTTAGTTTGCATAGTATAGTGAGAATTTGTTAAGGTTGAGCTAATTTATGATATCCTACATCATACGCCGCCTGATACAGGCGGTAGTTACTTTATTTCTCATTACAGTGATTGTGTTCCTTGTGATGCGCTTGCTACCTGGGGATCCGATCACTCTGTACACCACGGAGGTACTAACACCCCAACAGAGAGCTGAACTTATTGAGATGTACGGGCTGGATCAGCCACTGCTGATACAGTATACCAGCTGGATATCTGATGTCTTACGTGGTGACCTCGGGATGTCACCCACCCAAGGCCGCCCTGTCAATGAACTCATAGCTAGGAACTTAGGGAGGACTATTCACTTAGGTTCACTGGCCTTGGTGCTAGGCATTATCTTGGGCATACCGGCTGGTATAGTCGCTGCGACGAGGCGGGGCAAGTGGCAGGATACAGCAGCGACCTTGTTTGCAAATATAGGTATATGCGTTCCTATTTTTTGGCTTGGTGTAATGATGATCTATTTATTTGCCTTTTACCTCCGGGTGCTTCCTTCCCATGGCTATACTTCCCCGCTAGTTGATTTCGGTCTGAGCACGAAACAGCTTATCATGCCGGTCATTTGCTTGGCCTTGTTCCCTATGGCCAGTCTAGCTCGTCAGACGCGGTCAAGTATGCTTGAAGTCCTCCGGCAGGATTACATCCGGACTGCCTGGGCCAAAGGTTTGTCGGAGCGGCTGATAATAAGAAGACATGTCGTGAAAAATGGCCTCATCCCGATTATTACGTTGATAGGCTTGCAAGTCCCCCGCATCATTAGTGGGGCAGTGATCGTTGAGACGGTATTCAGCATTCCTGGTTTCGGCAGGTTACTAATGGTGTCTGCCTTAAGCAAGGATTACCAAGTCATTCAGGGAGGTGTTTTGGTGGCTGCTACGCTAGTGGTGTTGTCTAACCTCGTTGTTGACCTTTGTTATGGTTGGATTGATCCTAGGATACAGTATACGTAAGGAGTGTGAGTCATGATTAGAGAGGGAGCGGTCCCCGCGGGCGTAATGGAAGTGCCACCCCCGCAAAGCGAGGTCCGACGTATCGCGAAGGTGTTCTTTAGTCGCAAGGTGGCTGTGGTCGGTCTCATCATAGTTGTGGCGTGGGTGCTGGCCGCTATTTTTGCGCCCCATTTCACACCCTACGAACCATACAAGTCGGATCTTGACAACGCCCTACTTCAACCTTCAAGGGAACATCTCCTAGGCACTGATCTTATCGGCAGAGATACATTAACCCGCATAATCTACGGCTCGCGGATTGCGTTTATGATCTGCGGTCTAGCGGTTGGCAGTGCTGCCCTCATCGGCTCAGCTTTAGGGTTAGTTGCCGCATACTATGGTGGTATCCTGAACATGGTTATCATGAGGTTAGTAGACGCGCTTATGTCAATCCCCATGATAGTGAAAGCACTTCTCATCGCTGCTTTGCTTGGTGGCGGGATCACCAGCATTGTGCTAGCGATCGGTTTCGTCCTGACGTCTGTATATGCCAGGTTAATGCATGGTGTGGCTCTCTCAGTTAAGGAACGTGACTACGTTACGGCAGCACGTGCCACAGGAGCGGGTAACCTGCGTATTATGCTATACCATATCTTGCCTAATAGTATTGCGCCACTTATGGTACAGATGACTCTCCAGTTGGGGTTCGCTCTCCTAATCGAAGCAGCCATGAGCTTTCTTGGTGTGGGCATGAGTCCCCCTGCTGCTGCTTGGGGCAGCATGATTTCCACAGGTTATGAGTTTCTCATCAGCCGTCCAATACTTTGCCTTGCTCCCGGCCTTGCTATCATGTCGCTCGTATTCGGCTTCAATATGATAGGCGATGGTCTGAGGGATGCCTTAGACCCCCGGCTCAGAGGAACACTTTAGTTGAAGGTGATATGACATTCCTATTGAAGGTTGACAACCTCAAGACACGGTTCAAAACAGAGCTAGGCTTGGTTAAGGCCGTAGATGGTGTTTCGTATTATATGAGGGAGGGCGAAATAATCGGGCTGGTGGGAGAGAGCGGCTGCGGTAAATCGGTAAGCCAGCTCTCGGTGCTGCAGTTAATACCAACTCCACCGGGCGAGATAGTTGACGGGGAGGTTGTCTTTGAGGGCTGCGACTTACTCAAGTTTTCGGCTAATTCGCCGGAAATGCGCTCAATTCGAGGTGGCAAGATAGCTATGATATTCCAGGAACCAATGACCTCGCTCAACCCAGTGTTGACCATCGGCCAACAGTTAACTGAAATGATGGAGTCTCACCTCAACATGAACAGGGAAGCAGCCACTAAGCAGGCGATTGAGCTACTCAACCGAGTGAGCATGCCGGAGGCAGCCAGGCGAATTGCCGCCTATCCTCACCAGTTGAGCGGTGGTATGCGCCAGCGGGTGATGATAGCCATGGCGCTCTCCTGCAACCCCAAGATACTCATAGCCGATGAACCGACTACTGCCGTGGATGTCACCACCCAAGCACAGCTGTTAGAGCTCATGAGGGAAATGGTTGTGCATTTTAATACTTCGTTGATGATTGTGACGCACAATCTGGGTGTTGTTGCCCGCTATGCCCAAAGGCTCTATATCATGTATGCCGGGCGCATCGTTGAGTCGGGCACAACTAAGGACATATTCGCCAACCCGCGCCATCCATATACCATAGGCTTATTAGCGTCTGTGCCCAGACTGGATGAGCCGCGAGGGAGAAAACTGGTGCCCATCGATGGTCTGCCTCCTACCTTGATTAACATGCCACCCACCTGTGCGTTTTTGCCGAGATGTGCATATCGTGTCGAAAAATGTCAACACGAGCCCTGGCCCGAACTCAAGCTCACAGACGGCCAGCACTATACCTCTTGCTATGTTGATACTCGGGAGAAGTAAGGTGACATTAAATGATACGCTTATAGAGGCCAAAAACCTCAAGATGTACTTTCCTGTGCTCCGGGGTGTTCTTCGGCGCAAGGTGGCTGATGTTAAGGCAGTTGACGGTGTCAGCTTCAAGATAAAGAGGGGGGAAACGCTGGGTCTGGTTGGGGAGACTGGCTGCGGCAAGACAACGACTGGTCGCTGTATTCTAAGATTGTATCGCCCCACCGAAGGACAAATTTTGTTCGAAGGCCATGACATCTCTAAGTTGCCAGAGAGGAGGATAAGGCCACGCCGCCTTAGAATGTCGCTCATCTTCCAGGACCCTTTCGACTCGCTTGACCCACGCCAGAGTGCTGGGAATATCGTGGGTGAACCGCTAAAGGTACACCACGTGGTCAATAATAATCGTGAATACAGAGCTCGAGTGGAGGAACTCTTCCGCATGGTTGGACTAGACCTTAGCATGAGAAACCGTGTCCCTCATGAGTTCAGTGGCGGGCAGCGGCAGCGTATCGGGGTGGCGCGAGCCCTAGCCTGTTCACCATCCTTTATAGTTTGTGATGAGCCCATCTCAGCCCTGGATGTTTCTATCCAGGCCCAGATAATCAACCTACTGCAGGAGCTGCAGACGAGATTAAAAGGGCTAACCTATCTCTTTATCGCCCACGACCTCTCAATAGTGCGGCACATAAGCGACCGTGTCGCAGTGATGTATCTGGGGCGCATAGTGGAGCTCACTGACTCGCTAACGCTCTACGAGAATCCGCTACACCCCTATACCAGAGCGCTGCTTTCGGCGGTGCCAATACCTAACCCCTTTGTAGAAGAGAAGCGTGAGCGAATCATTCTAAAGGGGGAGGTGCCTAGCCCATTATACCCACCGGACGGCTGCCATTTTCATCCACGCTGTCCCATGGCGGTCCCGGAGTGTAGCCAAGTGGTTCCGCCGCTACGCGATATTGGCGGCGGTCACGAGGTGGCCTGTATCAGGCTCTAACTTTGCTCCATCTGTTAGGATGAGGGTATTTTGGAAGAGATGAGGAAAGGATAAAGGGATGACATAGGTCTTCTGCCGCACCAGCAGACTACATCGTGGCGAAGAAGAGGACCTCTAAGCTGACTAACGAGTATGTCTACAGACCGGCGCGGCTGTTGGTGAGTGCCGAGAGTGGCGAGGAAGTCGACCAGGGACCTGTCTGGAGTTGGGTCTCGGCTTTGAAATCAGCATGGCGCGGGTAGGCAAACCTTACGAGAATGCCATGATAGGGAGGTTTTTCAAAATGCCGAAATACGAGAAAGCGGTCAGTAAGAGATGAGTGAGCAATTAAAGGTTACAAAAACAATATGTAGGTGGTGCCACTCTAGCTGTCGGGTAGCTGTGGAAGTGAGAAACGGGCGGCTGGTGAGAATTACGGAGAATAAGGAACATCCTAATGCCGAATTATTCTCCCGGGTAATTAGGGCATGTCCCAGAGCACGAATGGCTGCTGAATGGTTCTATCATCCCGACCGACTTAACTATCCTTTGAAGCGTATTGGTGAAAGAGGAGAAGGCAAATGGCGGAGGATTTCCTGGGAGCAAGCATTAGACGAGATAGCCGCCAAGCTCAAGAACATAAAGGAGGAGTACGGGGCAGAAGCAATCGCTACCAGCAAAGGTACCGGCAGAACTGATGACTACTACAGGGCTCGTTTTTTCAATTTACTAGGCAGTCCGAACAACATCGGGCAGGGCATGATCTGCTGGAGCGTAAACAACATGGTTTCGTCTGCTATTCTTGGATGGCCGTCCAACAACACGGTTTATCGTCCAGGCATAACAAGGTGTCTCCTCTTGATCGGCACCAATCCGGCGCAGTCCACTCTACGTTCTTGGCTGAGCATCCTTGATGCAAAAAAGCAGGGTGCCAAGATCATCGTAATCGACCCAAGGCTTACAGAAACAGCCGCGAGGGCTGACATATGGCTGCAACTGAGACCAGGTACAGATACTGCCTTACTCATGGGTATGATAAATGTGATTATCACAGAGGGGCTTTACGATAGAGAATTTGTTGACAAATGGTGTTATGGTTTCGAAAAACTCGCTGAAAGAACCCAGAAGTACTCGCCGGAAAAGGTAGCCGAAATCACTTTAGTTCATGCCGACAAAATCAGAGAGGCAGCGAGGACTTATGCCACAAATAGGCCAGCAGCCTCTCACAGCCGGATGGGGCTGGAACATCTCTCAAACAGTGTTGAAGCCCTTCATGCCAGATTTATATTGCCGGCGATAACCGGCAATATTGATGTTGCTGGTGGCGATGTCTTTCTTGGGGGCCCTCTCAAAATTGTCTCCGAAGCTGAGCTGGAACTTAATGAGAAAGTGCCTGCTCAACAAAAAGGTAAACAGCTTGGAGCTGAGCGATTTAGACTCATGTCTTGGGTGGGGTACGATTTCGTCCAGCAGAATGTTAAGAGGGTGTGGGGTAGACAGCTGCCCCGAAACTATCACTGTCTGGCTCACGCGCCAACCGTGTTTCAGGCGATCCTGACGGGTAAGCCATATGCAGTCAAAGCTATGTTAACCTTGGCCAACAATCCTCTGGTAGCCTTTCCAAACACTAAGCTGGTATATGAAGCGTTAAAGAAGCTTGACCTCTTTGTTGTTATGGACTACTTCCTGACCCCCAGTGCCGAATTATCGGACTATGTACTGCCAGCTGCTTCATGGCTTGAAAGACCCATGATAGCCACATTAGCCGATGTCTCCAGTGCCATCCATGTAGGAGAAGCAGCATTACCATACGCGGTAGAGGGGAGATATGATCGCAAAAGAGATTACGATTTCTGGCGTGGCCTAGGGGTACGGCTTGGTCAGGAGAAGTACTGGCCATGGCAGTCGCTTGAGGAGGCTTCTGACTACCGTCTTGCCCCCACAGGCTATACCCTGAATCAATTCATGAGCGAAAAGGGTGGCTATTACCTATCCCCACCCGAATATAAAAAGTACGAAAAGAAGGGCTTCGGGACACCTACTGGCAAGGTGGAGTTATACTCCACCATATTTGAAAGGTTAGGATACGATCCCTTGCCTCACTATGAGGAACCTGCCGAGAGCCCGGTCAGTAACCCAGAGTTGGCAAAGGAATACCCCTTAATTCTGATCACGGGCGGGAGGTTCCTTCCCATGTATCATTCCGAATGGCGGCAAGTTGATTCAGCCCGCAGGCAGCATCCTGCCCCGATAGTGCAGTTGCACCCACAAAAGGCATCCGAAATGGGTATTAGTGACGGCGATTGGGTGTGGATTGAGACACCGAGGGGGAGAGTGCAGCAGAAGTGCCAGTACTTTGAGGGGATAGCCCCGGGGGTGATTCATGCTGAGCATGGATGGTGGTTTCCCGAGCTACCAGGAGAGGAGCCCTGGCTGCATGGGCTATGGGAGTCAAACATCAATATTGTTACTAACGATGACCCTGAGCAGTGCAATAGGCTTAGCGGCGGCTGGCCTCTCAGGGCGTCTCTGTGTAAAGTATATAAAGTCGAGAGCAACAGATAATCTGGATGTTCTTGTGACCTTTGTTGTGCCAATTGGAGGGAAAGATGGATGAAGACTGGCATGAACTTGTATCTCAGGCCAGGTCTGCAATGAAGTTGGAAAAGGAGGTTAGCTCCCAGCGCAAAAGAGGGTGCAAGGTTGAATTGTTATGAAAACTAATCAAATGAGATATAGGAGGTTAATATGGCACTTTTGGAAGAACCAATCAAAGAAATAAAAACACTCAGGAACTTTATCGGTGGGGAATGGATTGAATCCAAGGGTGAGATTGTAGACGTTGTGAATCCAGCCACATGTCAAGCAATTGCTAGGGTCCCAATTTCAACCAAGGATGAGATAGAGGCTGCAGTAGAAGCAGCTCAGGAGGCTTTCCCTGACTGGAGGACAACGACTCCACTTGCCAGGTCGAGGTGTCTCTTCAGGTTGAAAGAGTTACTGGAAGAGAATTTTGAGGAAGTCAGTAGAATCCAGACACAGGAGCACGGAAAGACGATAGATGAATCGAGAGGAGAGACAAGGCGTGGAATCGAAAATGTAGAAGTTGCCTGTGGGATTCCTACGTTAATGCAAGGCTACTTTTCAGAAGATATTGCCACTGGCATAGACGAGTGGGTCATTCCAACGCCTTTAGGAGTTTTCGGGATAATAGGCCCTTTTAACTTCCCATTCATGATTCCGCTTTGGTCAGCACCCTATGCTGTGGCTACCGGAAACTGTGTCATAATCAAACCCTCAAGCGAGGTTCCCCTCAGTCAAACCAGACTCGCTGAATTGGCAGACGAAGCTGGTTTTCCGCCGGGTGTGTGGAACTTAGTCCATGGCGGAAGAACTGTGGTAAACGGCATGTTAGACCACCCGGGCATTGAAGGGATAGTCTTCGTCGGCTCCACCCCAACAGCGAAAGATGTTATTTATCCAAGGTGTGGTGCCACCGGTAAGAGGGTTATTGCTCAGGGTGGCGCCAAGAACTTTATGGTAATAATGCCAGACTGCAAGGTAAAAAGAACCATACCAGCTTTGATGACATCCTTTTTTGGCAATGCCGGTCAACGATGCTTGTCAGGTGCCAATCTTGTTATTGTCGGCGAAGATGATAGATTCTACAATAGTTTTATGAATGGGGTTACCGACACGGCATCCAAGATAATTGTTGGTTACGGGCTTGATGAATCAGTTCAGATGGGGCCCGTGCGGGATACAGAGAAGAAAGAGAGAATCATAGGCTATATAGAAAGTGGCATACAACAAGGAGCAAAACTCAGGCTTGATGGCAGAGCAGACATAAAGATTGTTGGTAACTATCCTGACACCTGCTTCCTCGGTCCAACAATCCTAGAAAATGTCGCACCAGATACTAAATGTGGTAGTGAAGAAATCTTCGGGCCGGTAATGAGTGTTATGCGAGCGAAAAATCTGGACGAAGCAATAGAGATGTGCAATGCTAATTCGTTTGGTAATGCTCATGCTATCTTTACCTCAAGCGGTCAATATGCCAGGGAATTTCAATACCGGGTTACCAGCGGTAATGTTGGCATAAATATTGGGGTAGTGGCGCCGATGGCATTTTTCCCATTCAGTGGAATGAAGGACTCATTCTTTGGGATATTACATACACAAGGCCAAGAAGCTGTTCGTTTCTTCACTGAAAGCAAGGTTGTCATCCAAAGGTGGTTATAAAAAGGGAGGTCACTATAAATGAATCTACATACAGCTTCTGAAATCATCAGTTTTGCTAAGAAGCTTGAAAATGAATCGGCGAAGTTTTACGAGGGCTTGGCGGAGAGATATTCCAAGGATAAAGATGTTTTCCTCGCTTTTGCCGAAGAGAATGGAAAGAATGTAACGCAGATTGAGAGGGCGTACTATGGGGTTATCACTGACGCCATTGAGAGTTGCTTTGCCTTCGATATAGAGCCGGATGAGTATATGTTTAGCACCGAACTAGCCGATAATGCAAGCTACTCTAATGCTTTAAACAAGGCTGAAGAGATAGAACAGAAGATGGTAAATTTTTACTCCGATGCGGCTGAACAATCAAAGTCTTTAATGGCAGACGTTCCAAGAATTTTTGCAATAGTAGCGAGGAAAAGAAGCAACCGTATACCAAAGTTGAAGTCGCTTGTCGAGAAGGGAGGTCAGTAAATGGCTAAGATGGTTGAGAAACGCCGTATCAACTGTCCAATAAGGCACATTAGTGCCTTTATTATTAAATACGATGATGGGAGCTTCACTGTTAAATGTGGTCTTCTAAAAGCGTGTGGTGATTCGTGCCCGTATCTGAAAGACCCCTACTACAGGAGTCCTTACAAAAGGGCTCCCAAGTATGAACCTAAATGATACCACAATTACAATGAATCAAAAATGCCTACGTTGACAATCCGTAAATAGTTTATGAGTAATAGAACTTACGCAGCTGGGTCAAGACCATAGATAGGATAAGCCAGATAAGTCCGTATCGCCTCCCAAACAACGGAAGAGAGTATCGCCAAAGACTTGATGGGCAGTGGGGTATTGTTGATGTGGATGACTGTGTCAACTGTGCCCGCTATCTTATTGAACGTGGTGAAGTAGATGGAGAGCGAACAGCTATTCGGGGAGGCAGCGTTGGTGGTTACACTACTCTGGCTGCTCTGACTTTCCGCGATGTCTTTAAGGCTGGAGCCAGCTACTATGGGGTCAGTGACCTGGAAGCGTTGGCAAAGGACACACACAAATTCGAATCACACTATTTAGATCGTATGGTCGGTCCGTACCCCAGCCGGCGTGATTTGTATCTGAAGCGTTCACCGATACACTACGTGGAGCAGTTGTCGTGCCCGATAATCTTCTTTCAAGGAGATGAAGATAGAGTTGTCCAGCCAGAGCAGGCGGAGGTAATGGTAAACGCTCTTCGTCAGAAGGGGATACCAGTTTCATATATCCTGTTTCAAGGCGAGCAGCATGGCCTCAGAAAGGCGGATAATATAAAACGGGCTCTCGATGCTGAACTCTATTTTTACTCTAGGATATTCAATTTCGAGTTGGCTGAACATATTGACCCGGTTTTAATAGAGAACCTAGCGTAAACTTGAAGAGATTATCGTGGATTACACAATAGGACAGAAAGGAATATTTCAAAATGAACCTATATTCACGTGATTTTCGGACTGGAGCGTTTTCACACGGTGAGAATCTTGCTTCAGTCCAGAAATAAGGCTCGGTCAAGTCGATGATTGCATCTCTGTAGCTGGCTCTTGACTCAAAGGTCTGCCACAAGGCTGGTTGAGAGTAACGGAGTGTATTCAGCATTATAGATAAGGGCTATGTTCATGTATTGCCAGTCTAGAGTGGGAGGAAAGATGGCTACTGATTGCCGTAGAGGGCACGAAGAGGATTTGTCCAGGCCGTCTCAGGGGCAGTTCTACCAGCTTCAGTGAGACGGAAATAACGGCGCGGTGGACCGGGTGGGTGATGGTCTTGAAAGCTTGATGGCTCTTCTTGCCCGGTAGCTTCCACCCAGCCTAATCGCTGAAGGTTGGAGAAATACACGACGAAACTATGGAATCGACAACCCCGAGATTTATATGACATCCGGGCTAGATACTTCTCAGCCAGTTTCTCTATGTTAGTGGGTTCTATAGAACGCTGTTCACGCCTCGCTCTTTTCTCCTCCATTCTCGTCGCTTGATCCAATGCCGTAGCCTCCATCAATGCTCTCTTATAGAAATGAAAAACATCGGCCTGAGGAGCTCCAGTCTCAGGGTTAATTGCCGGCGATCCGTTCGGACCACGCCCCAGAAGAAAATCACGAATGAAGCATCCGCAGCCGAAGGGACGAAGAAAGCCGCCCCTGGCTGGTCTGAGTTGCTCAGCCACTTCGTTTCACCTCGAAGATTGAAGATTTGTCGATCAATCCTTCTTGCTCCACGGTCTTTGATATTATTCCTTCAGCTATGATGGGCGAATCATTTTTACCCTGCTCATACGCCATTGCATTCTTGTCTCTCCGTGACTTAGCGAGTCTACGCGCAAGAATCTTTGACAGAATGCGTAAGCCCCGTTCTTCAGGGTCCGCATCTAGTGGAGGGAGTAAAAGTGAATTTGATTTGTCGGCGGTCTCCATTTTTATCTGCTCTCAAGACCAGCTTAGCACGAAGCAAAATAACTGTCTAAACCTAAATATGCTGTATTATCCACTTGACAACTGCCTAAATATACTGTAAAATTCATTTATTAAAGCATTCTATGACTACAAATCGAGAATGGAGATTTTTATAAATGCCGAGGAAATTTGAGGATGTAAAAAAGAAAGAGTGGTTGGAGCTTTATGAGCAGGGCAAAACCGAGAAATGGATTGCCCATCGGGCTGGGTGTGACGTCAGAACGGTAAAGAAGGCCATCAACGATGCCCGTTTGAAACGGGATGTAGTGGTCGCCAGGATAGAATTGGTGAAGGACGCTCTGCGCAAGCACCAAGACAGTTTGCTCGAAGAAATCGAACAAATCATGTCCAGTTTGGTGATCCCTCCAAAAGATTTCGCTGTGCTCTCCTGGCATCGTGGAGGAGACTCTATTTTTAATGATTCCGTTGACCAGACAAAGCTGGAAAGCAGTGGAGAGAGTGCCATGAGGCGACTACTGAAGGAACATTTGAAGAACGATAAGCTGTGGAGGGTGCTGGCTCAATGTGAAAAAGCCAACGCCAACCATCTGGCTGCCAAGGTAGCATTCCAGCGGAGGATAGCAACTCTATTACAGGAGCAGACCGGCTATAAGCTGATTGATGGTGATGGCGCTCCGCCATTTTTGTATTCCTATACCACCGGCCCCCTGTTTTATAAGGCGACCATTGACATGGCTTTTTCTACACCCAAAGAGAGGGCTCAGGAAAGTGCCATCAGGAACATGGAAACCGCTATTTCTATAAACGCCGGTAACGGCGATGTGACTTTCGAGAATCGCTTGATCTTGGCTGTGGTACCCGGTAGCGAACACAGGACAAAACAGCATCTGCTTGATGCTTTAAAAGACCTAGCAGAGTCACACGAAGTTAAGTCCGTAGTGGAGACTTACCGGGCGCTTGAGCAAATTACGACAAAAACCAGACAGGTAGTCGAAGGTGTCAGGCTCTTAGGATTAGTCCCCGGCCAGTGTGAGATCTGTCGTCGCCTGGGCATGTAGAGCCAAGAAGAAGGAATAACGTAATGAGAACTGCAGTTTATGTACGGGTATCTTCAGACCGGCAGGATGTTGATCTGTCGGTTGCAGCACAGCTCAAGGCACTGCGAGAGTATGCTGCCAAAAACGGTCATGTAATAGTGCGAGATTTCGTTGACCAGGCGGAGAGCGGGCGCACTTCCTATCGACCGCAGTTTCGACAGATGATATCAATGGCGAGGCATACTGATAGACCGTTTGATCTGATACTGGTCTACAAGTATTCCCGTTTTGCACGCAGCCGTGAGGACTCCATAGTGTATAAGGCGCTGCTCAAAAAGAGCGGTGTGCAGCTGACTTCTATTACCGAACCATTTGATGACACCGCTGTGGGCAGATTGATGCAGTCTATCATCGAGTGTATAGATGAGTTTTACTCCGAGAACCTGGGTGAAGAGGTAACCAGGGGCATGAGAGAAAGCGCCGCTCGGGGATTCTATCTCAGCTGCCGACCTCCGTACGGTTATCGTAAAATCAGAGTAAACGATGGTGGAAAGGAACGCACGAGGCTGGAGACCGACGAATTCCAGTCCCGGGTCGTAGCCTCGATCTTCCAGGATGTTATGAATGGCAAAGGGCTCACCGATATCGTGAAGGGGTTAAACTCCAAGGGCATTGCCAGCCCAAGCGGAAACACCTGGGGTAAGACCAGCATTCATAAGATGCTTAAGAACGAGATTTACATAGGCAATATAATTTGGGGACACAACAGCAAGCGAGGCTTGCCACCAGTCCGTGCGGATAACGCCTGCCCTCCTATTATTGACCAGGAGACGTTTCGGCGAGTACATGGCCTTCTAAGAGAGCGGTCTTTCGCCAGAGTACACCCCCAAAGAATATCCAGCCAGTATCTTCTAAGTGGGCTCGCTCGATGTGGACACTGCGGTAAAGCTCTTATCGGACTTGAGGCGAAAAACGGCAAGTTCTCTTATTATGTATGCGGTACGCTAATTAGAAAGGGAGCAAGGTCGTGTCCCTCTCGCTACCTCAATGCCAGAAGAATAGAAGAGTTAGTCATTGATAAGATCAAAACACATGTGCTAACCCCAGTGAATTTGACCCGACTGGCAAAGATGGTCACGGAAGAACTGAATACAAATGTGGCTACCTACGAAACTGAAATCGGCACGATCAATAGTGCGATTATTGACGCTAATGCCAGGTTGGATCGGCTTTACGATGCTTTGGAAACTGGGAAAATATCACTCGATGTCCTGGCTCCACGTATTCGAGAGCTAAAGGAACGTCAGGAGAACCTCCAGACACGGAAAGATGAACTACATATGTTCCTGACTGGCGAAAAAGCAGAGGTGGCCACCCAGCAAGAAGTAGCCGAATGTGCAGCAGACTTCAAAGGACTGCTGCAAGAGGGGTCCCTGGTCGAGAGAAAGGCTTTTGTCCGCAGTTTTGTAAACGAAGTAAGAGTAACTGGAGAGCAGGTGTTAGTCAACTACACAATACCTATGTCGCCGCCTAAGCTCAAAGAGGAAAAGAATCCGGTTCTTGATATTGTGCACTATGGTGGGCGGTAGAGGACTTGAACCTCTGACCTCCTGAACCCCATTGTTGCATCAAAAGATGTATTATTGCTCCTTAACTCTATAGTATATCTTGGACACCGCACAAAAAACTATTGACAATTCCTTAGATAGCGGTATAATAGTCTCTATAAGAAATAGTACTTTAAGCCTAATATCAAGGTGGGTGGTCAAGTGTGTGCGTCAAAGAGTTGCGGTAATACCCACGATGCTCAGCCCAGCACATATAGAAATGTGAACTGGGCTTCTTTTTCCTGCCGCGGTAAAGTCTACCATCTTTTTTGCAACCCAGGGTCATTGCAAGGCATAGCCAAGGCAATTCTTTTTCCCTTGAAAGGGGATGGATAAAGCCTGTCCGGACTTTATCGACGGGTGAGGGTAAATATAACAGAGTGAACAAGGGAGGTGCGGCAATGAAAAAAGGCAAATTGACCAGCAAAATCTTTGGGATTGTGCTTGCCTATTTGTTGGTCGGGGGGATGTCTTGTGGGCTGACTGATTACGTTGGAAGCGATGCCGATGGGGATGGAATTGGTGATACCCCTTACGGCATAGATTCAGACAACGACAATTATCTGCTGGTGGAGCCTTTTGAGAATGGTGGCGCCACTGGAGTCAGTCTTACCCCGGCCCTTTACTTGGTTTACCAGGCTGACCTTAGCGATGTTGAGCCTGGCAAAGAGGATGAAATTATGGAGGGTGTGAAGGGGGTTATAGAAAGGCGTATCGATGCTCTGGGCATAATCGAGTCCATCGTCCAGGTACAGAAACACGAAGGGGAATGGAGCATTGCCATCCAACTGCCTAGCATAGCTGACATCGAGAAGGTTAAGGAGATGGTTGGACTCTTCACCCTGCTCGAATTCAGGGAGCAAGATGAGGAGGGAAATTGGGTTCCTGCTACAGGAACGGTGAATGGCGAAGAAAAAATCCTTAACAGCAGATATCTTGAAGAGAATACATATGTTGCTATAAACCAACTTGGCAAACCATTATTGATATTTGAATGGGATGAAGAGGGACAGGAGCTTTCCAAACAGATAACCAGCCGCCTCATTGGAAAAATGCTAGCTATCTACCTGAGTGATGAGCCGCTCCGGGGCGAAGATGGTCGTCCCATCGCCCCAGTGGTTCAGGAGACTATAAGGGACAGGGGACAAATTGAAGGTTTAAGCCTTAATGATGCCCAGGAATTATCCCGGTTGCTTAACGCTGGGCGTATTCCTGTTCCATTAGGTAGGTGGGTGGAGGAAGGCCAATCCAAGGTATTTGAGCCCAATGTCCTTCTTTATGAAGGGCAGGTAACTCCCACACCACTAATCAAGTGGTTGCTAATTGGCGGGATTATCGGTGCAGTGGTAGTGGCGGGACTGGTGATTTTCTTCGTGCTTAGAAGGAGAGCTGCTTAGACCAAAGGACGGTGAAATGGATATCGGGAGACAGTGGGGAAAGTTCAGCAGATTGGACTAATAATCTTCATTGTGAAAGGAGGATGGAATGAGTAAGAAAAAGCTGGCAGTAATCATCGTAGCGTGCATTATAGGTGTCATCGTAGGAGTAGCCATAGCTACACCCACACCTACGTACACACTTAGCGTAAGTGTCTACCCTCCCGAAGCAGGTTCTGTGTCTCCTTCTGGTGGGGAATATGAATCAGGTCTCCAGGTAACGCTGACTGCTACCCCCACCAGTGGTTACACATTTGATTATTGGGCTCTTGCTGCTTCAGGTTCTTCAAATACAGTCACTATCACCATGAACTCAGATAAGATTATCAGTGCCCATTTCAAAGTTGTCGAACCCTCACCAACACCCGAGGAGCCTGAGCCAGAAATTCCCGCTCACTTTACTACTTATACAGACGAACTAAGTCTTTTCAGCATCTCTTACCCGCCAGAATGGGAGCCCATTCCAGGGGTAATTGAAGAAGCTGAGCAAGCCGTAAAGGACATAATAAGCAGTATCGCCTCAGACCTTCCTGTGGGAAATTCCAGCATGCTTTTCATGGCTGGTCTACCTACCATGGAAGGTTTCATGCCTAATGTTAACATCGTAGTAGAACCACTTGCTGAAACAATGTGGACACATGACGAAATGGTGACGGCAGCAATCGAAGGGGTCAAGGCGGTTTTGTCAGATTACCATGAGTTCTCACGAGTTAAAACAACCATTGATAATAAAACAGCAACAATCATAGAATTTCAAGGAAATTACGCCGGATTCGGCACATATCGCTTTGTACATATGTATTTACTTGTGAGTAAAACTGTTTGGGGTGTAGGTTGTACAACATTACCAGACGAGTATAGCAAGTGGGAAGATGATTTCGATGCCATCGTCAGGAGTCTCCGAATATTGAAGTAGCCTGTAAAACTGACAAAATGAACTGAGTAGTGAGTGTCAATTGTAGTGCAGTGCTTCTCTTTGCTCTATTTGTTCATGCCTTCTCTCTAAGGTTGGCTGGTGGTATAATTCAATCAAGAGGGGATTGAAGTGAAGAGGCTGGTCACTATAGTCACCATTGCAATCCTTTTGGTAGGGTTGGTCCTACTTGGCTTAAGTGATACGGACATTTCCGTTGTTGATACCAGCACCCCCGATAATGAGGTAACTAGCAGTGAAGCAAAGCGAGTAATTCTTTTGCGAGTGCTATAATCACACTTACTATGTGTACTGTGCCTGGTGAAGGAAGCTGAAGGGAGAGACATACACAGAAAGTATTTGATTCTAGGGTTGGCTCTTCTACTAGCCATCTCAGTGGTGACCTATCGGCTAATACCCACTCCAACGCCAAGCACAGTAACCAATGTTAAAATTACTAAAATATTTTATGATGGTCTCGAGCCACGCACTGAATCTGACGAATATGTAGAAATTAAAAATCTGGGTAGCGAACCCGTAGATTTAGAGGGTTGGGTAATCAAAGACATATCTGAGGGATACCCTTCACTTACCTTTCCAGCTTATATTTTACAGCCAGGGAAGAGTATAAGGGTTTACACTAATGAAATTCACACAGAATATGGTGGTTTTAGTTTCGGTTCTGAAAAAGCTGTTTGGAATAATAGTAATCCTGATACGGCAGTGTTATACAATGCTCAAGGACAAGAAGTATCGAGGAAGAGCTACTAGAAGCCCTAGTCTAGATATTAGCCAAACCTGAGATTTTTATGAGAAGGCAACTTCGGGTAGCTAGGCGTAGGTAGCACCAATGCCCAGGGGCATACACCCATGCCAGTCCTGAGCAAGACTACATAAGACAATCTACGACTGTGAAATCAGGATAGCCTTACTCTTTACTTTCCGTTTCCCTGGCGTGTAAATAAATGCCAACTGCCCAGCCAAGCCAGCAACCCAAGCTTAATATCAAGCTAGCGATTGCCAGTAGATACCAGGATGTCGGATAAAGCCCGATAATAGTGAGACTTGCCTCGCCAATAATTCCGACTATAGCGAATGCAACGCCAAGCCAAGTCGCAATACTGCCCATAATTCCCATGCGACCGCGAGTGCGCTTGGTGAATCCGGGTTCCGTCCACATTTCCATCATTGTTATCACCCCCTTTGCTGTTTATTTAAATAAGGATATACACCCTATTTTCCATACCCTTCCCGGGCGGCATGATAGGCTACAAACCAGGCTGATAAGGCAAATACAATCAAGGCAATAGCTATTAAAAGCCAGTGGTCTGCTGATAACCCCAGCGTTCCACCCATAGCAGCGGCTATAATACCTAATAGAAGGCAAACGAGGGCAACCGAGTTCATAATAAATGAAGCCATTGCATGCCATTTAATGCCCATTCCAAATAGCAACTTCTTTACGTCCTTCGGGATTTCCGCCATCTTTATCACCTCCTTTCTTTGTATTTAGGATTTCGGCAATCCTATCCATCTTGGCGTTCTCTCCATGTATTCTCGGTAAGCATCACCGTATTTCTCAAGGCACATGCGTTCTTCCGAGCCTGCATATATGAGGCCAAGACCTGTGTAGACAATGGTTAGCAGCAGGAAAAGCCACGAAGCCGAGGCTATACCCACCCCGATGAACATTACTAACTGGCTGATGTACATGGGATGTCTGGAGTAGCGGTATAGTCCCGTGGTTATTGGTTTCTCACCAATCGGGGTAGTAACAAAGGACACTATAACCATAACGAAGGTGACTACCCCGACCAGGGCAATGGGGAGACCTACGTAAAACCATATCGTGCCCAGGCGCAGGGGCAGGAAGATAGAGTATACGAAGGCAAGAACCCAGAGTACCCACGTGATATAGTATACAGCCTTATGAACCCCGCCATACGATTTCAATGAGTCTTCTACCAAACCTTTATGAACTCTCATAATTATGGGCATGGGCAAGAAATTGATGAGCATGAAAATCCAGGCATTCCAGA
>Ga0209986_10000873_pt1 | contig 29552 bp, 18 predicted proteins | sample BlataG_FD_183168 | JGI IMG/M metagenome (GOLD analysis project Ga0209986, IMG submission 183168) | Deep subsurface microbial communities from Black Sea to uncover new lineages of life (NeLLi) - Black_00105 metaG (SPAdes) (version 2) | ecosystem: Environmental > Aquatic > Marine > Oceanic >...
GAATTGGTAGAGATTACACTATCAATCAATAGGTCTCCGTGCCCCAGATTTTTAATCACTAAATACTCCCAGAATGCTGAATCACCAACAATGACATTACCAAAATTATAAAAGGTATCAGACAGGGAGATTTCAGGTAAAGGTGGTGGTGGTAAATCATTTACCCTCTGCACATATCCACCGCCCACAGCACCATAACCAGCACTCCAGCCAATAATTGCACCGCCAGCACTATCAGGGACAATAAGACGTTTATAATACCCTTGTGAACCGGGAGCCGTGCATATTGGCATCCCGTTTATTTGCCAGCGTGCTATTCCTGATGAATCAATGTGCTGGGCATAGATGTCCCAATTCTGTGGACTTGCGCCATAATTTCTTTTATCTACCCAGGCAATAATTGCTCCACCAGCACCATCAGAAATCATCACTGGGTACTGCTGAATGCTATCATCAATACAAACTGGAACACCATTGGCAGTCCACATAATAATACCGCTTCCATCAACTCTCTGAATATAAAAATCATACAAGCCATTCAGCCGTTCATCATACCATAAGATTATCGCACCATCGCTTCCATCTGCTATAACTTGCAAGCCGCCTTGAAGACTTTCTGCTGTGCAGATTGCGACACCACCAGGCCAGAGAGTATCACCATTAAGATTAACACGCTGTGCATAAATATCATAATTACCATTTCGGTTATCCATCCAAGCAATTATTATGCTATTTGTATCAACCAAACTTAATGTAGGAGCGCCCTCAAAATTAGGAGTTGCACAAATAACTTTACCATTAGTTCCCCATTCTGGGGTACCACTACTGTCCACTCTCTGCGCGAAAACATCAACTATTATCGGTTCGTACCAAGTTATTACTGCTCCCTTTTTTCCGTCGGAGCAGATTGCGGGTGTTTCTTGATGCCAAGTAGTGGTACATACCGGCACACCATTTATTGTCCACATTAAATTTCCGGCAGAATCTACTCTTTGGGCATAAATATCTCCCTCCCCTATGCTAAGATGTCTGGTGTCTTGCCAGGCAAAAATTCCACCACCAGCACCATCAGAGATAACCGTGTACTCCCTCTCGGCACTGTCTGCAGTGCACACAGGCACACCACCAATACCCCACATTATATTGCCCAGGGAGTCTACACGCTGAGCATATATATCATCAAATGTTACCCAGCTCCATATTCCAAAAGCTACTATCGCCCCACCTCTACCATCACTACAAGCAATTGCTCCGCCATATAACTCACCACTTTCACCACCATAGACATAATAGCCATGGGTGCCATTCCAGAGAAGTTCTCCGTCACTATTTATCCTCTGGACAAAGATTGAATCATCCCTGCCAGTGAAGATAATCGCACCGCCTTTGCCATCGCTCACCATTGAAGCCATTCCCCAGGGATTCACCCTAATCCCATTCTCTGGCCAGTAAATATAGCCCTGAGCAAACAATAAGCGAGAAGTAGGAAGTAAGAAGTAGGAGGTTAAAAAGAAACTAAGAAGAAGGGCGTACATACCAAGTGACGAAAAAGAAAAAACTGAAGTTTTGTGTGCCAAACATCGTGGCGGATTAAGAAGACGAGAAGTTATGCCATCTGCCTTGTAGACCAAACACTTAAATCTCGCCATAAAATCCTCCTTATAAAAAACCTCCTAACATTATACCCTAAATGATTCATATATCAATACCCACGAGGAAATTTATCATTGCGATCCCGAGCTCGTCGAGGGAGAAGCAATCTCATGTTTTACTCCAGTTTCACAACCTTCTCAATCCTTGAGAAGTCGTCGCAATCAAACTTTATAAAATAAACCCCAGCCGGGACCTTTTTATCAGATTGGTCTGTGCCAGACCAGCTGATTTGCGTAGAGCGTAGTGCGTAGGGCGTAGAGAGATCAAAAAATTTCACTAATTGACCTGCGCTATTATATATCTTTAACTCTATGCCCTCTGCCGTACTTGTCCCGTAGGATAAGCGTCTTATCCTATCGGGATGCCTTGTGCTAAATCTAATACTTGTAATCTTTCTAAATGGATTAGGGTTTATAGACAAAGTAAGTGCCCGGGGCTCGATAGTCTGACTCGGTGATTCACTGATACCAGTGACGATGTCAACTTTCTCCAGGCAGGAATAATCTCCCCAACCATACGCCGCATTGGTTCCTCTTGCATAGAAATAGTACTCGCCTTCAGCATGTCCAGTAAACGAGTAAGATGTATCAGTAATGCTCGAAGAAACTGTATTTACGTCAGCAAATAAGCAAACCGGGGAGATATCGTCAACATAAAAACCACTTTGCAGGGTATTGCCATCAGTCATGCAACGGAACCTGAAATAAACGGATTTGCCTACCCAATTCTCGAGTGAATACGATTTTCTAATCCAGCCACCCGAATTTGCATTATACCGGTCATCCATGCAGAACCATTCTTTTGTGTTCTCCGAAACTTCAGCAACCGCAACGTCATAATTTGTTTCAAGACTATACCAACACCAGAATGTCAGGGAATCACCAGCCTCCACTAAATGAGGATGGAGCGTGCGGACCGCGTGGTTCATATTGTCTACGTTCCCAGAAAAGAAACTATGTGAGCTGGAATGCGACTGGTTTGTGGAAAGGGTAAAGCCTTCAAGTATCCAACGACTTGTCCCTGATTCTAAATTATCTTCAATCACTGATGGGTGTGATAGTTCAACCAATTCCCAATGAGTCGGGTTATTATCAAAGCTATTCAAGGCATGCCAATAGATCGTGAAATTCGCACCCACTGTACCCAACGGATAAATAATCGGCGGCGCTACAAAACCGTCTTTAATGAGGATCAAAGAATCGGAAAAACCCGCAAGATATTTTGCTGCTTTGAAAACCTGACGGGAGATGAAATCCAGCTGACTGGTGCTTTGATAAAATGCAGTACCTATCTCAGCACCATAGAAGAGCGCTGATAATCCAGCCACCCATTTATTATACCCATAAACCCAATCACGTGCATTGCCACTGGTTGGGTAAGGGTTAGAATAAGATTGACCTGGCCAATAAGTACCACCACCAATACACTGCATCATACCCGCCATATGGGCACCTTTTGAATCGTAAAGTGTGGAATCTGGCGTACCTGATCCTTTATAACCCCAGGGATACATAACCTGTTCACCATGGCTGTGTAGAGAAAAACCAGTAGAGATACCGTGCGCGCGAATGAACGCGGCGTATGCCCATATCTCATCACCTGAATAAGCAAAAGCACCAGGGAATGTTTGACTTGACGGAGTATGAGTACACTGACCTTCATCAGATGCTCCCCAGTAACCATCAACATCGCCACAACATCCGCCACCATAGTTCCGGTTTGGGTCAGTGCCAGTATAACCGCCAAACGGCTCACGGTTCTTGCGCCACATGTTCATGCCTGGATAGTCGTGATCATAGCCATCAACATTAATAACTGGAAAACAATATATTTCGGTCGTATTAATGATCTCTGTAATCTCCGGGACATTACCATAAGACTTAAGCATTGAATCAGCAAAAAATAAAACTGCCTGCGGCGTAGCCCATTCGCGTGAATGATGGGCGCCGTCAAGTGTAAACTTGGGTTCATCCTCTTCGATATTCACATTGTCTGATATCTTAATGCCGTAAATCCATCGACCAAGGTAAGTCGTGTTTGGCAACGAGTCGATTTTGCAGATACTTGAGTAACTGGCTGCCATATCCCTGAGAGAATCAGTCATCTCGTCATATGAGCAATAAGAACCTCGATATTTGTTCTTTTCAAATTCAAGACTGTATATCGTAATTTCATAGGGCAGGCCTGAAGCTTTGACCTGTTCTAAACCGCGTTGGTCAACCACCAGGTCATACCATTCACTGTATCGACCCGCCGCAACATCCAAGTCATATTTGGGTGATATGCGCGCCAAATCAGACCACGAAGATACGTATACCCGCACCACCATATCCTGAGTAAAACCCAGTGCAATGATAAGACAAAAAACCACTAAAAGTTTCTTCATCAGACCTCCTTTAGTTTCGGTTATTAAATCAATTATACAACTAGTATAAAGGTTCGGACGAGACTTAAACCTTCGAACATTACTCTTCCTTAATATATATCCACACTAATAATATAATATACACCCAAATGCTCAACTTGTCAAGTATTGATTTGTCGACAAATATACCTATAATTAAACCATGAAAATATTACATACCGCTGATATTCACCTCAGAAAAGGCGATACAAAACGGATTGATGTTTTGCAATGGCTGATCGATAAAGGTACTGCGCTCGAAATCGATTATTTCATCATTGCTGGCGATCTGTTTGAGTCAGATGCCGACGCTTCTGTTCTGCGCTCTGAAACAAAGAAAATCTTTGAAAAAGCAAAAGCCAAGTTCCTTGTCATCCCAGGTAACCATGATGCCAAGTCTTTTAGTCATGATTATGACTATGGTAAAAATGTTATTCAATTGACTAAAACGCCTTTTGAAATCATTGAGCTTAATGGACTCACGGTCTGTGGTATCCCATACCAAAACAAAAAATTTAGCGAATGTGTGAAAAATATCCCTGGTGAAATTGACATTTTAGTTGCGCATGCCACCCTGTATGACAACTCGTTTATCTTCTCCATACTCGATGACAAAGAAACAGAATATATGCCTGTCTATCCAACAAACCTGGAGAATTTAGCACGTTATATAGCAATGGGACATTTGCATTCCCACAGCATTGAAAAAAATTATAACAATACAAAGGTTGTATATCCCGGTTCTCCGATTGCACTCGATACAAAATGTGAAGATAAAAGATATTTTTATTCAATCAATATTGATAAAAAAAATCTCAAAATAGAACGGATACAAGTCGATATTTCACCCTACTGGTTGAAAAAAGAACTATTTGTCTTTCCTGGAAATGAACAAGAAATTTTAAACGAAATCGAATCCCACTTAGCAAATCTTGATGTTACCAATATCATGCCCAACATTATCATAAATGGATTTATTGGAGAAAAAGACAAGGATTTTAAAAATAAAGTTGATGAAATAGATAAAAAATTTGCCGGGAAATTTGAAAATATGAAGATAACAATTGATATCCAATCATGGGATCGCATTATACAAAATCGAATGGTCAAAAACTTTGTGCAAAAGACCATGGAATTAGATGATAGATTGCGGATCAAGGTTTTCGAAATCACTTTTCCAATTTTCAGTGATATTCTGAAATGAGAATAAAGAAAATAATTATCCAGGACTACGGTCCAATAAAAAATTTTACTATTACCCCAGAAAATTTTGAACTTATATTTGGGTTAAATGAATCAGGCAAAACCGCAATTGTTGAGGCATTGACCTATGTTTTATTTAAAAGAAGTCCTACACCTTTAAGATACGGCAAGCCAGAAAATACGATTGTCCAAATAGAAGAAGACGAAATCTTATATACACTTCCCGCAAAAAAGAAAAATATTGAATTGCCTTCAGGTGATATCGCCAATCTCCTGTACGTAGAGGCATCAGAATCCTCAATCTATGGTGCCAAAGGTGAAGCAAGTTTCTGGGATGGGATCAAGGCATTGCTCAGTAGGGTTGGAAAGGGTGTGCCTCTTACAAAATTGGATGACAAAATATTTGAGGCAGTAGGTCTAAGCCCAAAGAAAGCAGAGTGGAAAAAAGAAAAACAAACTCTTATTGCAAGTGAACAAAGACGTAAAGATGAACTGGGTATGTATCTGAAAAAGATCGGCGCAATAGAAAAGAAAGAAACAGAACTGGCACATCTTTCAGAAAGGTACGATAAATTAAAAAAAGAGCTAAAGCAAATTGAAGATTATAAAAACTTTAAAAATTATCAAGAAATCTCGAATCTATATAATACATACCTGGAAAAGAAAACGCATCTTCAGGAATATGCCCGATATAAATATGAATATATAACCCAATGGCAGGGATTAGAAGCCGAGAAAAAATCGCGATCAAAAGATGAAAACAAACTTAAAGAGGTGAAAACAGAAATAATAGATTTGGAAAAGGAAATTGACGAGTTAAAAAATAAGGAAAAGATTATTGAGCTTGAAGATTTCAAATCATGCATTGCTAAAGCGCAGGCAGCGGTGAAAGTACTACCAATCATCTACCCTTTTTTGTTTGTATCGGCGGCAACAATAATTTTCATTCTTTCTTTTTTCTTACCTATCCCCAAATTCCTGGCTGCCGGAATTCTTATATTCAGTTGTGCATTATTTATTTACTTTTTGTATAAAAGAAAAAAAACCAGAAAAATGCTCCTTGAGAAAAATACGTGGTTAACCAAAGCACAAAAACTATTCCCGGATATATCCAGTCTTACTGAATTGGCACATAAAATTGAAACAATGGAAAAGATGATAATTGAAAAGCAAGTTTTATTAACCGAAAAGACAAAATTTATTGAACATCTTTCAAAAGAGCAAACAGTTGCAAATATTGAAAAAGGAATTTCTGATTTAAGAAATAAAACAGGCATTGCTGAATTATCTGATCTAAAAAAGAAAATAGACACAAAAAGAAAAATTGATACAGAACTCAGTAAACTGGATGGAAAAATTTCCGGCATGCTTTCTGAAAAAGACGATAAAAAATGGGAAAGAATAATTAAAGAGATGAAAACAAAGCGCCCTGAAAAAGAACCGGACATCATTTCAGAAAGAGATTTAAAGAATGAAGCGCAAAAGATACAGGAAAGAATTAATGAATTAACAAGGGAAATTAAAATCTTCAAAGAGGTAGAGCAGACTAAATTCAATATCACCGATGACCGCTCTGCATTTATTCAATATGATCGCTTACAAAAAACATTAGAAAATTACACCCTGGAAAAAAAGGCAGCGCTGATCGTACGTGAGATATTCAAAAAAATGAGCAGTGAACTGGACGAATTTATCCATGATATAATCACCGGCAATAATAGTCTGAGCGAATATTTCAAGTCTGTTACAGGCCGCTACGATGAAGTAGCAATCAAGAACAAAAATTTTGTTGTAAAAGAAAAAAGCGGTAGAAAATTTAACGCTGACGACCTGAGCAGCGGGGCAAAGGACCAGCTCCTTTTATGTTTCAGATTAGCAGCACTAAAACACATCTTTCCCAAAGGCAGTTTTTTAATCCTGGATGACGCCTTTATCTTTGCCGACTGGGCGCGCCGCCAAAAACTCGTTGATCTTATAAAGAAATTTATTGAAGATAGTAATCAGGTAATATACCTGACCTCAGACAACCACACCCGCGATATTTTAAAAGAATCCGGGGCAAGAATAACTACAATATAATATTAAGAAGAAGAATATCTTGTTATAATCGTAGGGCAAGGCTTCAGCCTTGCAACCCCACTTAGATGCAGAACTGACTAAATCCGCAAAGATCCTCATTCTGTCATTCCGATAATTACCGGAATGACAGACTTCAACTAATATCTTGAAAAAAAGCTCTTATGGCTTATACTTAGCGCGACATGAGATTACCTGAAGAAATCGAACATAACATTCTCGAACTGATAGGCATGCCTGAGCTAAAATGGAAATCTGTACGTGCCCACAGCAAAAAACTCAACCGCATCAGAACCCAGATGTACAAACTCGCGGATGACTTTGCTCAATCAATACCTTCTGCTGACAGATATTCTGATGCATACTTTGCCTACAATTTCCCCATGAACTTCGTAAAAGCAATAGTGCTTGCAAAGGAAGTGAATTTTCTGTATCCACAACTTTTCAATAATAAAGACACAATTCGTATTCTTGACATTGGTTGTGGTGAAGGAGCGGGAATGCTCGGGCTTTACTACGGTCTAAAGAATTCAATAAGGTTTATGCTTACTGGTATTGATACTTCTACCCAAATGCTTAAGAAATGCAAAAATATGACGCATTCGCTGAAAAACAGGGATGCTTGTGTACGTATCAAATTACGCAGACAGGATGTATCTCATGGTCTTTTGAAAAAGAAAATAAACAAATATAATATTGTTATTTTCGCGAATTCACTTGCTGAGATGTTTACAGGTGATAATATTCCAGTGATATTTATTGAGCGGATTTTAAAAAGTACAGATGATGACAGTGTAATTATCATAATAGAACCTGCCACAAAGTATTTATCGCGCAGGCTCATGAATTTACGGAATGAGATAATACGAAAGCATAAAGCTTATGTTCTCCTCCCCTGTTTCCATAAAAACGAATGTCCTCTTATGGAAATCAGAAAACAAAAAGAATGGTGTCACCAGTCAATCTCATGGCAACCACCGGATTTCATGAAAATTCTTAATCAAGGACTGAACCGCGAGATTGACTATTTAAAATTTTCGTATCTTGTGATTTCTAAAAAAGAACATAATAGAAATATCGATGAAAGTTTTCCAATCATAAGTCATTTACTCAAGGAAAAAGGTAAAAAGAAATGCTTTCTGTGTACACCAACAGGTAGGGTCGAGTTAGTACGACTCAATAAATTGACAAATTCATCAAACGAGAAATTTGATAAAGTTTTAAAAGGAGATATTATTTCCTTTACAAATGTTGTACAGACAAACCCATACTACTGGCAAATTGCAGAAAATACACAAATAAAAATCCTGCACAGCAAAAACATGTAATTAGTCATATGCCAGGCGGGTCTTCTCGTCGGTTAATGTTGGTTTAATAAATTCCTGCCATGAGGAAGACTCCCACGTACCTAATGCTGCATGCGTAATATAATATTTCTGAGGAATAGGATGGGTGCCGATCACCACTTTCATATTATATTTCTCCTGGATAAAATTACGGAATTGTGCAATACGTGGACATGGCGGATAACCTACAATTAATCCGGTTGCTAAATGGATCACCTCCGCATTGTTTTTCTTCATTTCCGCAGGAGCATATTCAACATTTCCTCCAGGACAACCATCACATGTCGTATATCCAACCAATTGTACTTCTTTATCTTTGTATATGCTAAATGCACCTTCCCTGTTATACAGTGACCTTAGACATTTGCCTCCGGCGCATGTGTGATAGCGATTACAGATAATAATCCCGATCTTGATAGTATCATCCATTCCTTCTCCTTCTATTAGCAAAACTTAATCAAGATAACTTCTCGACTCCCCCGCACTTTTACGAAAGTGCATGCTCGCTCGAAGAATAGTATGTTTTTGCTGTTCCCCTCAATTTCTTTCGGGACAGGCGAGTGAAGTCTCGAGTGAAATCGAGAGACGTAGTCGAGAACATTCCTTATTTGAGGTATAGGAATTAGGTAAATTACTATATTTCAAATTCCCCTTTTCCAACGTAAACAGACTTACCGCCAACTTTCACAATATACTTATTATCCCTAATCTCACCTTTCATCAATATTTTTGATGGCCGACCCATTTCTATCCCCTGTTCGTTTTCAACTTCAAAAGATTGTCCAAAAACATTATGTTTTAATAAATATCCTGTTAAAGGTCCTGCTGCCGACCCGGTAGCCGCGTCTTCTATTATACCTAAATGTGGCGCAAAGAATCGGGTGTGGAGCTCAGCACTCGGCTTCGTGGTTTCTCGTGTGAATAAATAAGGACCACAGGGTTTATTATCGAAGAATTTCTTCAACTCATTCGCATTTCCTTCTGCACGTTGTACTGCAGAAAGGCTTTTAACCGGGATAATGAGCATCTTATTCCCTGTTGATACTTCTTCAATTGGCAAATCATCTGAAATATTTCCTGTTGATAAACTAATCAATTCTGCAATCTTTTTTTTATCTGTGTATTGAGCAAAAAATTCTGGTTCATTCTGGGTCATCCAGATGACATCGTTCTTCTTTTCAAGTGGGATAATACCAACTTTTGTCTTCAACTTCAATATATCTTTTTTTTCATGCCATATATCTAAAATATTCATAATGGAAAATGCAGTACCCAGTGTGGGATGACCGGCAAAAGGTAATTCTATGTTTATTGAAAATATCCTTATATCAAAATCTGCTAATAGATCACTGCTATTAAAAATAAATGTTGTTTCTGAATAATTAATTTCATTCGCTAATTTCTGCATTTGTTCAGTAGTCAACCCATTGGCATTTGAGAAAACTGCCAACTGATTGCCTGAATAAGCTTTATCTGTGAAAACATCAATAAAAATACATTCTTTTTTCACAACTCCTCCCAAATGAATTTAACCATTTAGTGGTCTACCGTTTTATTAATCCTATTGTTCTTCTTTTCTTTCTTTCGGTGCATAATGGAAAAACTGCATCGTTGAAATGCCGTGCCCCTGGCTGACTGACCTAAGGTCAGTGACATAGCCAAAAGACTTAACTAAAGCCAGAGTTGCGGTGATTATTTTTTCTTTCTTGTTAGTTTCAATATCGAGGATTTTTCCTTTACGGGCATTGAGGTCGTTTATCACATCGCCCAGATACACTTCCGGCACAATAATTTCCAAGGACATAATCGGTTCAAGGAGTATCGGTTTACCACGCATAAAACCATCCCTAAATGCCATCTGGGCCGCGACCTTGAAAGAAAGCTCTGAGGAGTCTGTAGGATGATACGCTCCGTCAATAACCTCGACTTCCACATCAATAACTGGATAACCCCAAGACACCCCGATCTCAACCTGCTCGCGTATGCCCTTTTCAATCGCTGGTATAAACTCTCTCGGAATGGCACCTTCTTTAATCTTGTTTCTGATTACTACACCTTTACCTCTTTCAGTTGGTGCTATTTTCATTGTCACAATACCGTACTGTCCCCTGCCTCCAGTTTGCTTTATAAATCTGCCTTGTGTTGTCACTGGTTCAGTAATTGTTTCACGGTAGGAAACCTGAGGTCTACTGACATTACATTCAACCCCAAACTCACGTCTTAATCGATCAACAATAATTTCAAGATGCAGCTCACCCATACCTGATATAATCCGCTGTCCAGTTTCTTCGTCCGTCTTCACTTTGAATGTCGGGTCTTCAATCTGTAAGTACCTGAGATTGTTATTGAGTTTTGAATCGTCCATTTTTGTCCTGGGTTCTAAGGAAACAAATATCACGGGTTCAGGGAATTTTATCGGTTCAAAAGATATCGGATGTTTGGTACTGCACAAGGTGTACCCTGTCTTGCATTCTCTGATACCGATGACCGCACCAATTTCTCCAGCGCCAAGGGTGCGTGTTTCTTCTCTCTTATTGGCATGCATCAGCAATAATCTACCAATACGGTCGATTCTTTTTGGTGGATAAACCAAGACTTTGTCACCAGCTTTTACTTCACCAGAATATACTCTAATATAGTAGAGCAAACCAAGATGGGGATCGGTCTGTGCCTTAAAAAGCAGTGCAGAAAAGGGATCGTCGAGTGACGGTCTCCTGATTTCCTCTTTTGAGGTTTTTGGATTGAATGCCTTTACCGGTGGCAAATCAAGTGGTGATGGAAGGTAATCTAATACGGCATCAAGGAGTATCTGAACACCCTTGTTTTTCAAAGCACTCCCGCACAGAACCGGGAAGAAAGTTAAATCAATAGTCCCTTGCCTTATGACTGATCTCACTTTTTCAAATGAAAGGCCTTTTTTAGCGACGTAGGTATCAAAAAGACCCTCATCATGTTCAGCCAGCGTTTCATAACTTTCAGTACGATAAAACTCAACTTGTTCTTCGTATCCTGCAGGAATTTCAGCTTCTTTGTATGTAGCGCCCAATGTTTCTTCTTCCCAATAATAAGCTTTTTTCCTGAGGACGTCAATAATGCCGTAGAATTTGTCATCTTTGACAATAGGTATCTGAAGTACCAATGGACGCATTGATATCTTGTCTTTCATCTGCTTGAGAACTCGTTCAAAATCAGCGCCTACCCGGTCCATTTTGTTCACAAAAGCAATGCGCGGTACCTTGTACTTATCTGCCTGATGCCACACTGTCTCGCTCTGCGGTTGCACACCACCCACTGCACAGAAAATCGCAACCAGACCATCCAAGACTTTCATTGACCGCTCCACCTCGACTGTGAAATCAACATGACCCGGCGTATCAATGATATTAATACGATAATTTTTCCAGTATGAAGTGGTCGCCGCAGAGGTAATCGTGATACCTCGCTCTCTCTCCTGCTGCATCCAATCCATAGTTGCTGAGCCATCATCGACTTCGCCCATCCTTCTTATCTTTCCCGTGTAGAATAGTATCCTTTCGGTAGTAGTTGTCTTACCGGCATCAATGTGCGCGACAATCCCTATGTTCCTTATTTTCTTCAGCTCAGTCATGTTGTTTAGTATATTTAAAAATGTGGTTTAGTCAATGCGTGGAAAAGATAGAGTCATTGAGTAACTAAGTAATTAAGTTATTAATAAATCTCAAATCATAAATTTGAAATCTCAAATTAGGACGGTATCCTGCGCTCCCGTTTGACCGCTGATTTTATCTCCTTGCCATTAAACCGACCTATGGCAATTGGGAGTTTCTTGTACGATAGAATAACAAATCCTTTTTCAAGACCTGGGGTTGGATTGTCCTTGACTATTTCTCCTCTTAAGAATTTCTTCATTTGCCATTCCTTAACCTCATATGAATTTCGTACCGGGTTATTGCCAAATAATTGAACAAAATCATTGTCTGGTTTGATCTCTTGGTCGTATATCTTGCCAACTTCTAACCCTCTCCTGATTGCCTTCATTTCCCAGAAAGAATAAACTTGAGGTGTTGCTATATATGATACGTCATCTTTTTGGAAAACTGCATAACCTTGAAACCGCTTCACGTCAATACCAAACCGCCGGCAAAAATAAGCAATGGCTGAACCCTCAAAGCCTATCTTCCCCATGTAATTAACCCGGTGTCGACATACCCCCATCTTTGTGATCTTGGCGATAAAAAATGGTGCGGTGTCATTATCCTGGGGAAGAATGCGCGCGCAAGAACCTACCTTCTTGTCAAAACTGTCTCCCTGCCATGTCGTGATGCCCTGGCGTGTTTTGAAATGCGGAATGGAAATCGGCATAAGGTCTGCTTCTGGAAATCTCTGTAGCAAATAGGCAACGACTGCCTCGTTTTCTTCCGGCGCAATCGTACATGTGGAATAGACCATAGTACCGCCGGGGCGTAATGCCCGGAACCCTGATGTGATTATCCCCTTTTGAATCTTCGCCATGCGCTCGATGTTTTTCAACCCCCAATGGAATAGAACTGCTTTGGATTTCCTTATTGTACCCTCCGCACTACACGGTGCATCGATCAGTATACGATCAAAATAATCAGGGAAAACCCGGTCAATTTTTTGCCCGCGTAAACTTATCACTGTTTCGTTAAACAAACCGCATCTTTTGATATTATGGATCAGACCAACCATTCTCTTTCGGTTCATCTCATTGGCAACGAGTAAACCCTCATTTCTCATTGCTTGACCGATCTGGGTCGTCTTTGAACCCGGTGCTGCACATAGATCGAGCACCACCTCGCCGGGCTTTGGATCAAGCACAATAACTGGAACCATCGAAGCAATTTCCTGGACATATATCAAACCCAAACTGTGGGTGATATGATTACCAAGTGAATGTTTTTCCTGGAGGACATAACCATCATTGTAAAAAGGGAGTTGTTTTGTTTTTAGATCTTTTAAAAGCAACAGGATACTGTTTCTCTTTGCTTTTAGTGTATTGATACGGAAAGATTTCTTCAGCGGTTTCTCTGCATACTCCATAAAACCGCTAAAGTCAGGGATGATATCCTCATATCGAGAATAGAGTTGTTTAATCTTCACGCGTCCGCAACGCCTCTTTTAAACACGACAATTCATCATTGGTCAACCGTCTAACCTCGCCCTTACGTAAACGTCCCAATGACAAAGGACCTATGGCAATCCTGCGGATAATACGCACCGGATGACCGATACGTTCAAACATCTTTTTCAGCTGATGATGCCTACCCTCGATTAGAATCACCTTGAACACTGTATTGCCTTCAGTCTCGCGTTCTGTAATAATTTTTGTTGGTAAAGTCTGTACTCCTTCCTGAATTTTGATACCTTTACGAAGCTTCTCCAACGCCTGTTCACTCGGATGCCCTTTGACCTTAACCCGATAAGTCTTGGGCAAGTGAGTACGTGGATGCATAACTCGATTGGCAAGCTCACCATCGTTAGTTAACAAAAGTAAACCATCAGCATCCCAATCAAGCCGACCAACTGGAAACACACGCACCCGGATTTTATTAGCATGGAGCAGATCAGTAACCGTAGTCCGGCCTTGCGGGTCATCAAGCGATGTGATAACCTGAACTGGTTTGAATGCAAGATAATAACACTTGGGCACATCAAGTGGTCGCAACAACTTGCCATTAACCTTTATGTGATCCTTCTCCGCATCAGCACGCGCGCCGAGCTTATCGATCACTTTGCCGTTAACCTTAACCCGCCCCTGGACTATCAACTGCTCAGCTTTTCTACGTGATGCAATACCAGCCCGCGCAATTATTTTTTGCAGACGTTCAAGAACCATATATGCCTATTCTATCGGCAAACTACAAGAAGTCAATACTCTACAGGCTGACCGAGAATTAGGAGTAGTCGCCCAATTCATTGGGCTAAAACCATGATTCCACCGTGATAAATCCCGCAATCCTATTTATAGAATTATAATACGAAGCGGGATAAATCGGATGACTACATTTCTGATCGCATTTGAGAGGAAACGCATCCCGCTTGCTCTTTTTCAACATGTATTGAGCGATAATGATCTCGTTGTTGTTATCCTTGAGCACATTGATTATTTCTTAAAATCAGAGGGGAAAACATCACCCTAGAAATAATAAGAACGGGGACATCCTCATATTACAAAAAGCTCGCACAAGGCTAAGGTAGAACCACCAGTTTTCTTGTCATGGATTCCCCAAATACTTCAAGACGAAGAATATATACACCGGAGGGAAGTCGTTTCCCTAATTCATCTTTTCTATCCCATGAAATATGATCAACTGATGCATGGCCAATAGGTAAAGACCTGACCAGTATTCCTGTAGTATTGTAAATCTTTATTTCTGTACTTTTTATATCCTCGTTGAGAATAATATGAACCCGGTCCTTGAATGGCACCGGTTGGATCTGCAAACGGTTCTTTGAGTCAGGTACGCGCTGCTCTACTATCCCAACCAGCACTGTGCCCTCTTCATTAGCACCTGTATAACCACTGTGAAAGAGAGTCTGACCCCCGATCGCATAGAGCTTACCATCAATAGTATCAGCAACGAGTCCCCAGCGCGCAGTCAGCATTGATGTTTCACCAAACCATGCATCTAATGATGGATCATAGGAAGCAACGACTGCATATATCGATGAAACCGGGGCAAATCCGCCAAGCACATACACCTTTCCTTCGACAACCCCTGAAGCCAGACCGTACCGGGCAGTTGGCATGCTCGTCTTGGCAGTCCAATCATCCCCTAACGGGTCATATTCCTCAACTGTACCGCAGGGCGTAACGCCGGTAATGCATCCGCCAATGGCATATATTTTATCCCCTACATTTTGTGATGTCAGATTTGTACGAGCTGTAGACATGGCGGTCTTTGTTGACCATATATCAGTAGTTAGATCATACTCTTCAACATCATTTAATGTATTAGTACCGTCGTCACCACCGATCGCATAGATTTTGCCATTAACAACAGAAGCGGTTAACCCTGCTCGAGCAGTCGGCATTGAAGTTTTGGTCGCCCAGGTATCAGTACTCGGCACATATTCGAATATCGAATCAAGAACATTAGTTCCATCGTATCCGCCTATCACATAGATCTTGCTGTTCACCACGGCCATACCAAACTCACGGATAGGAACCGGCAAAGAACTGCCTGCTGACCAGGAATCACTTATAACATCATAGATCTCCAGGGTCGCTAATAAACCGCTGCTGTTCCTGCCGCCAACAACATAAAGGCTTTCACCGATCGTTGCCGCACCGCCAAAACTCCTTACCGTCGGCATTGCAGTTTTCGCTTGCCAGTCAATTGAATATGACAATGAGAACAGAAACAGCATCAGGATATATACAATGCTACCTTTAAATTTAATTTTCATAAAGACCCCCTCTTGTGTTCCCTTTATTAAAGACGCAGATACACTTTTATTTTAGGCGCACGACTTTTCTAATAATATACTGGTTACCCATATCCAGACAAAGGAAATATATTCCCTGACTAAAACCATTCATCGCGATCTTCAAAGAATTATTACCTTGTTTCAACCTGTGATTACTCTGTCCAACGATTGTTCCAGTCGCATTCAAGATATTCAACTTTACCGATTGTTGGGTATTCACATTAATATTGAAAATCATTAAATCGCCCCGCACTGGTGTTTTATAGGATACCCAAGTGGTCATGCTGTTATCAATTACACTTTTCTGCTCGTCAACACCCACTACGAATAGTACACCTCTGAACACATCACCGTTCGGACCGGTTGCTGCAAAGAGAAAAGTGCTATCTTGCCTAAACCCTGCTTTTGTCGCTTCGATAAGTTTGTACACGGTATTAGCCCCGGACAATACACCGGTGCTGATCCAGGTATCGCCTCTATCTAAAGAGACAAAGACTTCTGCATTTGGTGAAGTACCGGCATATATAGCTCCATCTGAGGCATATAGCAATGACCTGATCGCCGTCGTCGAATTGAAATACCCGTCTCCTTTTTCAGTCCAGGTATCACCCTGGTCTGTAGTCATGAATAGCCTGCCGATATCTGCATCTGTACCAGCAAAAACAGTATCATTACCGACTTCAATGATTGAATATGTATCGCTGATATTGACTGGTGGTGTCGTTGCCGCCCACGTGACACCGTTATCAGTTGAACGGTGGATATAATCACTCCAGGCGCCAAAGTAGAGGGTATTGTCTGACGATTGAAAAATACAATACTGCTCAGAATTGTACGAGAGACCGCTCGGCAGTTCCCAGGTATTACCGCGGTCCGTAGAATACCGTGGGTACGCAGCACTCATACCCCAGTAATTATTTCCGAGGTGCAAAGTACCCAGATTATCCTCCAAGAGTGCACAAACTCGTGAACCAACTCGATATGTCCCGTAGGAATTTAAAGGGCTCCAGGTCGCACCACCATCACTTGATTTATGGATGCGCGGTACATCACCACTGTGGTACACACCAGTTCCAGCGAAAAGAGTATCACCAACGCCATTGAACAAAGCATAAACACCTTCAATCTGATCATCAGGCGAAACCCATGGCACGCTGTCACACAGTTGCCAGTTCCACATATCCTGAGAATAAAAGACCCTGCCGCAGTCAAGAGATCCACCATTATCTATCTTTGTACCAGCATAAATGTAGCCACCTGAGCCAACCGTGATATCATAAACATATAAAGCACTCTGCAATTCGCCGGTATTCTCCCAGGTAATTGCTGAAGTGATCTGCAGAAGAATACTACACGCTAATAAAATCATACCTCTCCTCCTTTATCATCGCTGAACCTACAATATAATATCTTCAGGTAGACAGCACAGCAAACGCTACTCAGCTCACGTGCCTTTCTGAATATTCCAATTCACCGGTATAATAGAAGAGCTCCTTGCAGTCATTGCATTTAAAAACATATTTATTGGTATGTATTCGAATCACGTCTTGATGTGTTGTTCCAAGGAGATCAGATAGATCGATATATTCGACATTGAAGTTATCGCAATAAGGGCACTGTTTTTTGCTCGTAAATTCTATTCGCTGCATAAAACCCCCTTTGCGCACCTTGGTTACGCACAGCTACTCGGTGCACTTTATTGTAATATATATTATGATGATAATGTTATTTCTATGTTATTTACTGTGTATAGGGTCAGGTTATCTTGTTTGTAAGTTCTCTATCTATGAATAGTCACCGAAATCTCGGGGTCTTTTTTTATCGCCGCCTGGATGAATTCCGCGGCTCTTTCTTTATCCGATAGCAATATGGTATTCATTATGCGCGTTACTATCCGGGTATATTGGTCACGTGCTTCGAGCCGATATGTTTCGTTCCACGCATCATAAAGGTTCTCGGCAAGCAAAGGACCCCGGTACAGGTCAAAGGCTTTTTCATATGTTTTTACCGCTTCTGTGGTATTTTCGTCACGCCATTGTTTGTCACCCTGTTCAATGATATCATTAAAACTGAATAGATCGATATCTAACCATTGTTTAGGATAACGGAATTCGTAAACCCCGAATTCACGGTGGATCATATTTTCAGCATCAAGACCATAATCGTGCAGGGATTTACGGAGCAAGAAAATCACCTGCCGCAAAGAACTGAATGATTTTTCTGGTCGTTCACCGGGCCAGAGCATTTCCATCAGTTGATCTTTCAACACGGTTTGCCGATAATTTAATAACAGGATTTTCAAAAGATCTTGTACTTTTTTCCGGGCAATGAGAACCCGCGTGCTATCATCTTCTAATATCTCAAACCGACCAAAGAGTTTGATCTTGAGATACGGTACAGATTTATGCTCGAGTGATTCAAGTACCGATACTGCTTTTTTGGCGATTCTCGGTTTCAAATGCCAGATGCACTCTTGTACATCATCTTTAAAACGCTCAAGCCTTAATTTTTCAACCATAGAAAGACCGATCTCCTGACATTCCACAGATTTATGTTTCATAAGAAAATCGACCAGTTTTTCATCGTTTGTAACAAGACGCAATAATAACATGCGCGGCATAACAGCACGTTTTCTTTTCAACGCGTATTCACATACTATTGGTAAAAATAATTCCCTTTCGCGCATAAGAATGGTATCATAGCCATGCTTCCAGCAAATCTTTAGAAGAGAATCAAAACCCTTGAGATAATCACCACCCTTTTGTTTTTGAATATAATACTGTATGAACCGGCCAATTGTGTGTTCAAACTTTCTATCAAGTGTCTTTTCAATACCTCTTCTAAGATAAGTCTGTGCTGACTGTTTTTCACCAAGAAGCCAAAGCGAAAACGCTGTTTCCATAAGGAGGTATCCTTCATCGAGTTTCTCTCCAGTCTCATTCATTATTGTCTGTGCTCTGTTAAGCAGCTCCAGAGATTGCTTATAATTACCCTGCAGTCTTGCCATAACCCCCATATTGAGGTAAACATATATCTTCTCAGTATACGACATGCTTTTCTCGAGGAGTATGAGTGATTTGTTGTAATATTCTTTTGCTTTGTCATAATCGTATTCATCACGCAGAATGCTGCCATGTATCCAAAATGCAGCACCCTCTTCATAGTTCAACCCGGCTTCTTGTGCAAGGTGACGGCACTTTGTGAGAATATCCTGACCAGTTTTCCATTCACCATTTTGCCAGTACAATTCGCCAATATTGAGCATGGCATATATCTGTAACCTCGTCGCATGTTCATGTTCGCATAACTGTAGTGCATTGTGTAAATATACTTTCGCTTCAAAGAAATTACCTTGCCGCAGCGGAACAATACCAAGATTGATCGACGATTTGAGAAAGAGTGCGGTATTATTCGATTTCTTTGACAGATAACTCGCTTTCCTATAGCACTGCTTTGCACGTTCAAGTTTGCCGAGCATCCAGTAATTAACACCCTTTGCATTCCAGATATCGCCGAGCATTCTGTTCTTACCATGCATCACCGTGAAACAGCGGTCAAGGTTACGGTTCGACGCAACATATTCTCCTTCTCGCTGCAGAACTCTCGATTTTAATAGCAATACCTTACAGAGCAGAACCTTGTTTTTTGGGGTTATCGGTAGGATCTTTTCGCATAGCCCGAGTGCTTCTGAGAGTTTACCTTTTAGAAAATACAAGCATGCTGAGACGTACATTTGCCCAGCTGGTTGATCAGTGATGTTTATTTTATGGGTTAATTTCTCCAGTGCATTAAGGTTACCTTCTCTGGTGTATTCGTCCGCAAGCTGAAGAAAATCTTTTTCCATATCCGAAACTATGATAATATATCGAACCAGCAATGTCAAGAAATATGACAGTCTGACATTCCGGCTTGACTTCTGACTATTTTGTTGTATACTCCAGTTAGAGTTAACTGATGAAAATACTTTTCGTTTACCCAAAGAACCCGGATACGTTCTGGAGTTTCAAATATGCCTTAAGATTCATTTTTAAAAAGGCAAATAGCCCGCCGCTGGGATTATTGACGGTCGCCGCGATGGTCCCTGAAGCTTGGGATAAAAAGTTTGTAGATATGAATGTAAGCCCCCTGGATGACAAACACCTTAAGTGGGCTGATTATGTCTTCATAAGTGCGACCTCTATTCAGAAAAAATCTGTGAGAGAAATCATATCTAGATGCAAAAAAATAGGTGTTAGGACTGTGGCTGGTGGCCCTTTATTTACAAGTGGCTTTGATGAATTCACTGAAGTAGATCATCTGGTACTCAACGAGGCGGAGATAACACTACCTATCTTTTTAGAAGATTTAGAAAAAGGCTGTCCCAAACATATTTACACTTCTAACCAGTGGGCAGATATAACAAAAACACCTCCGCCACTCTGGAAACTCATCAAAATGAGAAAATATGCTACGATGAACATTCAATATTCGCGGGGTTGTCCTTTTGACTGCGATTTCTGTGATATTCCATCACTTTACGGGCATAAAACACGCATAAAAGAAAAAGATCAGATAATAGCAGAACTGAACGCTATCTATTCACAAGGCTGGCGAGGTGAAGTATTTTTTGTCGACGACAATTTCATCGGCAATAAAAAGTATTTGAAAAAAGAAATTTTACCTACCATCGCTAAATGGCTGGTACAGAAAAAATACGCTTTTTCGTTTTTTACACAAGCTTCTCTAAATCTCTCTGATGATGAAGAACTCATGCAATTGATGATTCAGGCAGGATTTAATACGGTTTTTGTTGGTATTGAAACCCCGAATGAGGAAAGTCTTGCCGAATGCGGTAAGGTTCAAAATAAAAGCCGTGATATGGTCGCCTGCGTTAGAAAAATCCAAAGATTCGGCTTGCAAGTACAGGGTGGATTTATCGTTGGTTTTGATAGTGACCCACTATCGATTTTTGAAAAACAGATTAGATTCATTCAAAAAACCGGCATTGTCACGGCCATGGTTGGACTATTGAATGCGGCACGCGGTACAAAACTTCACCAGCGGCTCGAGAAAGAAAATCGGTTACTGAAAGATATCTCTGGCGACAACACAGACTGTTCAATCAACTTCATCCCCAGGATGAATCATGAAGTACTTATCAACGGTTATAAAAAAATCCTCAAAACCATTTATTCCCCTGACTTCTACTACAAACGGATCAAGACGTTTCTAGAAGGTTATAAGCCATCACGAAAGAAAACATTTCGATTTCGATTCAGGTACTTAGCAGCGTTCCTTAAGTCTATATTTGTTCTTGGGGTGAAAGGAAGAGAAAGGCTTCACTACTGGAGACTTTGTTTTTGGACTATGTATAGTCATCCGCGGCTCTTACCATTGGCAATAACCCTTACAATATATGGTTTCCATTTCCGTAGAGTCTTTGCAAAATTCGTGTAGCCTCTGGCGTCAAATCTCGACAGGCTGACCGAGAATTCAAAAAATGGAGTAGCGAGACTTGTCTCGCGCAAAAAGAACAATGAAATTCCATTGCTTTTGACGGGGCTAAAGCCCCTACTCCACTAAATCAACAGCCTGACTGTGTTATTTAAATATGAAACATTTATTCAAGAATAAAATTCTGAAAAAGCGGTAGAATTCTGTCTACTACTGACTTTTTTGACATATTGATGTCACAAAGAGGTCACAAAATTAGTCTGGGTAGAACTGCTTCTATAAATGGGTAAAAATTTACCCTTGACATATGGAGAATTAGCTATATAATATACTAAGCTCATCCACCTATGGAGGAAGGAGTTCTTACACCGTCCAAGTCGCTTGGGCGGTGTTTGTCTTATTGTAGTCTGTTCTTGTATTTTCTGTTTAACGAATGGTAGTAGCCTCCCTCAACATAAAATGCAGTAATCAAATAGCAACATGCTTTTTTTCTATTCAACTGCAATATTATACAAAACCTTTGATCTTCTAACCATAGATATCTACGTATCTTTCGGTTGCCTTCCAGATGATCAAATTTTTTAACAATTGGATGTCCATAATTATTTATGGTAGGTTTATTCCAATGTATTCTTTTTGCTCGAGCGAAATCTGGAATCCGATTCGAGCATTCATCCTGCTTTGTAATCAGATGCCAAAATATTATTTCTTTGTTACGATCACCCTTGCGTTTATTGACGAGCACAGAAAAGATACCGCAGCGCAAAGGTTCAGCAGCTATAAAATCATTGTAGAAAATAGTATATAGCATTTCGCAAATCTCATCCCAGTTACCATTAAGATTCAGTTCTGGTTCCAAAAATTCAGGAAGATTAGTCATCACCTGTAGTATCCCTGAGGGTAAGAATAAATATGTTGAATTTCCGCCAAACCAATGATGTCGAGTTTGTTAGTGGCTGAGCTATTTTATCCTCAATAAAATCTATTAATTTAGTTTTGGTTTTATTATCACTCAGATTCCTGTTTCTGTACCCAATCGCTCCTGTCAGAAAATCGGTTAACTGTAGAAGTTCTGACTCATGTGATCTAATATGCTGTACCCTGACAATCATTTCGCGTTTAAAATCATATCTATTGTTGCACAATACTTCTTTTAGTTGCTCTATCTTATATTTACTTCTTGTATCCTTTATATCCAGATAAAGATTGTATTGATAAATAGGGTCTAAAATCTGATTTAGCATTGAAAAAAACATCTTGTAATAAAAAGTATCATGGCTTCCTTGGTTGAACGAATCATGATCGAGTTTTTCTTTATTCTTAACCACTAAGCATCTGTGATGGAGGTAAGTATTCTGAAAAAAATATTCTAGAAGCTCAAAATAAAAATCAACTTTTGATTTTGATACTTTAATCCACTTTAATTCTCCACGCGCATTATGTTTAATTTTGAGGTGCCGGATCTCTTCAGAGATTTGTCGTATCCTATTTTTGGGACACCAAACTGCGCCAATTAACATCACTGGCTGTCTATCATTTTCAAGATGACAGCTTTCATCACAATAAACATTGTATTGCCTTGATAACACTAATCTTCCCTCAGGTGATCTTACCGTTCACTTGCTGAATAATATACAAGGATGCCTCTGGGGTCAAATCTCTACATTCTACATAGGATGCCTCTGGGGTCAAATCTCTACATTCTACATAGCAATTGGCATAAGAAGAAAATAAAGATCTCATGTAGCATGTAGAGATTTGACCCCACTTCCACTCCAGCAGAGAAGCAAAGTATCATTAGCAAAAATAATATTAAATTTGGTGAAGAAACAGTATGTCCAGTTTGCGGACAAAAAGTCACCATTGACAACGTGGGAGCAATCCTACAGACAGAATCAGGAAATACTTATGTCTGCAACAAAAACTCCTGTCTTACGTTAAGCAATATAGTCTCATAAGAAGACACGCAACACGATTATGTTGGGGTTGTTAGTAGCTATTTTCGCTCTATTAAGCTTTTTTCTTGCATTTATTATTTATTCAATCCTATGGGGGCGTGACAGTCAACTCGAAAAATATTTTGACAAAGCAAAATCAGAACTCACTGATCTAGTGTGGTGTCCCTAACAGATCTTTACATTTGGAAATTTTTCTCATAATGGTCTCAACCGAAGCTGTCCACACGAAAATTTTTGGGTTTTGATTATGCGATTCGATATATTGTTTAATCACCTTAATCAATTCTTTTACATTTTTGAATGAACCCCGACGAATTCTTTTTGACGTAATCTCGGAAAACCAGCGTTCCACAAGATTCAACCAGGAACTGGATGTCGGGGTAAAATGCAGGTGAAAACGGCGGTGGCGACTGAGCCATGATTTAACTCGGGGATGTTTATGTGTACCGTAGTTGTCAACGATAAGATGCAAGTCTAAATCCGATGGTGTTTTGACATTGATAAGTTGCAGAAATCGTATAAACTCCTGATGTCGGTGCCGTGGCATACAATCGCCGATGACCGTTCCATCAATTATGTTTAATGCGGCAAATAACGTCGTTGTCCCGTGACGTAGGTAGTCGTGCGTTTGTCTTGCTGGAATACCGGGTCGTAAGGGCAGGATAGGTTGTGTGCGTTCAAGTGCTTGAATCTGACTTTTTTCATCAACACATAAAACCAGTGCTTTGTCTGGCGGGTTCAAATAAAGACCGACAATATCGTAGAGTTTCTCGAGAAACTTTTTGTCGCGACTGAGTTTGAATTTTTTGACCAAATGAGGTTTTAGATTGTATTCTTGCCATATACGTTGAACGGTCATGCGACTAAGCCTTTGAGCTTTTGCCATACTGCGCACACTCCAATGGGTTGCATTGGGCGGTGTTGTGTGCAAGGTTGCATTAATAATCGCAGTTATTTTCTTTTGAGAAATTTTTGGAAAACGCCCTGGACGAGGCGCGTCCTTCTCCAACCCAAGTAACCGGAGCGCTAAAAAGCGTTCTCGCCATAACTGGACCGTGGGACGGGAAATCTTCAAACGCTTGGCGATATCGTGATTGAAAATGCCCTGCGCTGCCAACTTAATAATTTGTGCTCTTTGAACTAAACGTAAGGGAATACTTTTGCCTTGCGCCCAGCGGTTGATCGTCGCTTGTTCTTGTACGGTAAGTATAATGCGCTCGGCAATGTTCATTTATCATAATTATACACATAATATATTGAATGTCAAGTGATTTATGGGACACCACACTAGGATATATACCAAAAACAGTTGGGGTAAAACATACAACTGTGATTGTGGACTGCAGGAACTTATATTTCACCAATTAGGACATTTATAAAAAAAGCTATCTCATGGATTCTTGGAAAAGGGAAAGGTTCTGTAATCTGGGTTTTCAATAAGCCTACCGAAGCGGACCAGAAAGCATTTCTAATTCAACAAGCTGTAGCAATTAATTTTCGAAATATTAGCCTTCTTGATGCGGATCTAATAGAAACTATGATCAACTACTATGCTTTTAAATTCGCACAACAAGAAAAAGGCATAAATGAAGAAATTGTCTATATTTTACGAAGAGATTTCGAAAACACGAAATTCCGCAAATGGCTTCCTTTTTTTGATGATGTTCAATCCTCAATCTCGGTAGTCGTAAATCCCCCTCCTGAAGAAAAACCTATAGTTTTTAATGTATTATTACCAATGATACGGGCAAAAAATCTTGAATTGATACTATCACGAGCCGCGATTTTTGAAATAGAACAGAAGAAGAGCTTTTTTATGCAACTTACTGAGAAGATTTATAACAGGGAATGCGGCATTTTATTTGTAGGTGATCTATCTACGAAAGAATATTTCAAAATGATTCTCGAGCACAGCAATAAATTCTCTGTAACAGTTTAGCTATCCTAAAATTGTAGTAGCCTGATTTATCAGGCATTGCAATAACGAAGTTATTGCACTAAAAGAAGCCCAATGAATTAGGCAACTACATTATTTTATACCATTTTTGGCAATTCAGCCACACTGTTTTACCATTTTTTAGAATAGCTTACCTATTACAATTCTCTTGCTTCGTTCTTGCCGCTAGGGGCACATTGATTGATAGACTAACGAATCTTTGTAATAAAATAATGAAACGTTGTAAGTCAGAACTTAAATCTGATCTAGACTTTACCACAATCAATGGAAAATGGGATTTTGGAGGCCGTAAAGTTGATTGCAGATGGGTTATTTGTTTTCCCTCAGCCGTTAATAATTAGTAAAGCGAATATATTCATTATAATAATCTCCAAAAACTCTATTGATACTATACTTTATTCTTGATCTTTAACATCTTCATTATGAATTCCTATAGTTACTGGTGAGTTTAGAAATGATTTCAAGTTATTCTCAACTGCCCATAAGATTATGTCAATATCTTCAGCATTTAGAAATAGCGTTTTTTTCATCACTTCTTTTGATAATTCAACATCTCTTTTTCTTTCAATTGTTTTATCTATCATCTGCCCCATGTATCGACTTACGGGGAAGGTACCTAACACTATAAGAACAGGAATCACTTCAGCATTCTCTGCTTCTCTTGGTAAGACGTTACGATAAATCCCTTGTCGTATTGCCTTAAGACATTCATTGATTTGAATCAACTTCCCAGAACTACGTTCTCTATGGGGGTCTGGTGTCAAAAGTATTTCATCCAAATCATCCATCATGATTTGAGGAGATGCTTTTTGTAGTGTATTCATCTTGAGTCCTCTAATTGTAATTTCAAAGAGGAAGAGTTTCTTTCTTAAATAAATAATCGCATCAACCTGCCGATGTCTGCTTGTTTCATCTTCCTCTATAAATATAATGGAGTCTCTTTGTTTTTCAAATTTCACTATTTCAGTAAGATACTCTATAATATTCTTATGACAGACATCACCCCAATATGAGTTCATAAACCACTTCTCATCATTGTCCACCTTGTTAAATACTTCCCAAAAAACACCATCTGTTACTTTCCATTGCAGGCAATCCAAGTCAATGGGCATTATGCTATCATCGGAAAACCTTATGATAGGATACTTATATAAATCCAGAATGTCGTATGGTTCTGGTATCTTTTTCTCCTGACTAATTGGATGCTCCAGATAATTCAATACTTTCTGTGCAATTCTATTAGGTTCATTTAATATCTTACTAAAATATGCTGGATAGATTCTAAAATCTCTGCTAATAAGATGTGGGTCAGAAGACATGAGCAATCTTGAATAATGTGCAACTATTAAAAAACCTGATTTTATGAATTCCACAGGAGTCAAACCAATGTTTTTTTTAAATAGATTTTCGAATCTATTATATCTATTTTCATCCATTGTTGGAGCAATTTTAATGTAAATTTGCCAAGCATTTATTAACCTTCGAGCATAATCAACAGGACGATTTATCCAATGGTTCCGTATTAATTTGGGTAGAATTTTAGCCCAGGATGTTGCTCTACTCATATGAGCACCTGCGATTTTCTCCATTTCCCATTCTATATGACTGGTAACCGAAAACAAAATTCTGCCGAAACCTTCTATATCCTCTTTCACCTTTTTCCCTGTTTGACTATTGAATGACATTAATAATCGCAACAAATATAAAAATTGGTGTCTCATAAGGAAAACTCTATCATAATTTGATTGTTTGGCTATTTCTTTTGCTTTTTCATAAATTTCTTTTGGAAGTAGATGTTTCAATAATTCAGTCTGCAAATTTATGTCATTTCTTATAACATTCGATATATAGAAATTAAATTTGGCTACCGATTCAACCATATCGGTTAGGTGGAATTCCTGCAACGAATCACATATTTGCTGAAGAGTTAGTGGAGCATCATTATAAAGTTCTTTCCAACTTACGAATGAACCAACAATAGGCGTCATCTGAATTATCCCCTTTCCTAAACAACTATGTTCATATTCCCTCTTCTTTCCATTATAATAGCATAGGGCATAAAAATCAACCCTTAAAATCCCCTCTTCTCACGCATTTTAAGCCACGCAGAATAAATGCCATATAAAATCACTTTTTTATCAGGAAAAATCTCTCTACACATTTTATAAAGGCCCGGTATCTTCTTCTGGTAACTCTGGAATGCTCCTTCTGTATAAAAAATAACTCTTGTATACCTCACTCTCAATATGCACCACATCTTTGGATTTATTTTTTGATGCCAATTCCCAGTATTTTTTTCCATAGATAGATTGAAAGAGTAATCATTAATAAAGTTGCCGAAAGAACAAAAAACCATAAAAAGAAAAAAAACCTCATCAAGATTTCATGATATAGCATACCCAAGAAGTATAAAGGCATAATATCCTCCTTTCTATACGTTTGCTTTCTGTAAGTGTACTAACCTACTTCTTACTGTCAAGGGGGTATACCCGGTACGGGGGATGTCAAGTAGCCCCCTACCTTATCACAAAGTAGGTACCATCTGCCCTGGTGTACGGAGCAAAAAACAGGGAGTCAAGACTTGAAAGTTATTATCAGTCAGCTACAATCTTCCGTTGATAGAAAAAGGTTACAAAGAATGAGAACAAGGGAGATAATCAATGAAGGAAAGATTGTATGACGTTATTAAATGGGGACTGGTAATTCTGATAGCTGGATTTATCTTTTATATTAGAATGCCTCTGGGGTCAAATCTCTACATTCTACATAGCAATTGGCATAAGAAGAAAATAAAGATCTCATGTAGCATGTAGAGATTTGACCCCACTTCCATTATTTCATAATAGGCACTCGTTTTTCAGCCTTGCTCTTGGTAGCTAGACTAAAGATCATCTTGTTGCCTAGGAGTCTGTCCAAAAACTACCTATTTATCACGAAAGCACGAAGTTTTCTAAACTGTTATAAATAAAAGAATTAAAATTTTCGTGTTTTCGTGATGATTTTTTTGACTTTTCCGACAAACTCCTAGGAATTTAAAAAACCTCCTGATGAAGATCACAGATTCTTAGGCAATAAATCGAGGAATGATTTTTAAAAATGAGAGATTTCATTATTTTTTTCATAGGAATCCAACAGCTAAAGACGCCGTCTCGCCTCTTTAATTCCTGCTTCTGTCAGGAACAGGTTTGCACAGGGCGGGACGCCCTGTGGCTGGTATGAGGAATCCATGATTTTCATCAGGACAAGTTTTGAAATCGCCAATACATAAATATCATCGGGTTTCACACCCAAATCAGGGAGACTAAAGAAACAGCGAAAGGATAATCTTCACCTTAACAAGATTATGGGAATTGATTGGTTAGAATTTGATAATCGGATAAAGTAAATCCCGCAAGGGAGCAGAGAGCCTTGGTCATCTCGGCCCTGCCATTTGATAACACTGTCAGATTTATCAGCGGTAAATTCTTTTACCTTTCTACCCATAATATCATAAATTTCAAATCTCACTTTCTCACTTTCGTGCGAAAGTGAGAAATGTATTCTGGTCTCGTTGGAGAATGGATTGGGCAAGGCAAGAATTTTGGGAAGTTTTGCTGCCTTTCTGCGGCCAAGTTCTTGAACCGTAGATTCATTTTCGCCACGTTTGTAAAAGATGTCTGAAGTAACTGCGGAATCCAATCTCTGGTCCATCCAGACAAGATGAAGCCGATTACTGTAGTCAACTGCAATGCGTGGAAGTCCGGGCCAGATTGCCGCTGGTGGATAAACAACCAACATTGGCGATACGACAAAATTGCCCAAGGTATCCAATTTTGTATACATAATCCCCATTGGGTCTTCTAAATGCCATACGACATGCAGATATTGCAATGAATCCATCGCCATGTGAGGACAGCAGGTGTTTTGGTGTATGTTGAGCATCTTGGGACCAACAAGTATGTTTGCCTCCTGGTCAAGTTTGAGATATTTGACACTATTTCCAGGACCTGCCGGGTCGCAATAGACCATATGAATATTTTGACTATGGTCAGCGATTATTGTTGGATAGGCACCGCTACCAAAAGTTTTATTGTCAATTAAGATATTTCCAT
>Ga0209986_10000874_pt1 | contig 29550 bp, 20 predicted proteins | sample BlataG_FD_183168 | JGI IMG/M metagenome (GOLD analysis project Ga0209986, IMG submission 183168) | Deep subsurface microbial communities from Black Sea to uncover new lineages of life (NeLLi) - Black_00105 metaG (SPAdes) (version 2) | ecosystem: Environmental > Aquatic > Marine > Oceanic >...
CTCAGCCAAAAGCCACCGTTATCGCAGGTGGAATATGTGTGATTGCTGAAGTGAATAAAAAAGCCATTGACATGAGATATTCACAAGCCTGGATTGATGAAATATATACTGATCTTGATAAATTGCTGGTTCGAATAAAGAAGGCAAAGTCAGGAAAAGAAGCTGTATCCCTTGCTTATTATGGAAATATTGTGAATTTATGGGAAAAATTGGTTGAAAAAGATATCAGGGTTGAAATGGGTTCGGATCAAACCTCGCTTCATAATCCTTATGCCGGAGGTTATTATCCTGCCGGGTTGTCTTTTGAAGAGGCAAATACTATGATGACAAATGATCCTGATCAGTTTAAAAAACAGGTTCACGAATCCCTGAAAAGGCAGGTCCGGGCTATAAATAAAATGACGGAAAGGGGGATGTATTTTTGGGATTATGGGAATGCATTCCTGCTGGAATCGTCAAGGGCCGGTGCCGATGTCACACGACCCGATGGTAGTTTTAGATATCCATCCTATGTTCAGGATATCATGGGTCCCTTATTCTTTGATTATGGGTTTGGTCCGTTTCGCTGGGTTTGTACTTCATCAAATCCGAAAGACCTTGAATTAACAGATAAAATCGCCCTCCGGGTTTTGGAAAAAATACATCAGGCAGCGCCAAAAGAAATATCCGTACAACTTGAAGATAATATCCATTGGATAAAGGAGGCCGGAAGAAACAACCTTGTGGTTGGATCCCAGGCACGGATCCTTTATGCTGATTGTGAGGGAAGGATAAAAATTGCAGGAGAATTTAACAGGGCAATACGGGATGGAAAGATTTCAGCGCCTGTTGTACTTGGAAGGGATCATCATGATGTGTCGGGTACGGATTCCCCGTTTAGGGAAACTTCGAATATTTATGATGGATCCAGCTTTACAGCTGATATGGCCGTTCACAATGTTATTGGTGATGCCTTCAGGGGCGCTACCTGGGTTTCCATTCACAATGGTGGAGGTGTTGGCTGGGGAGAAGTAATAAATAGCGGATTTGGTCTTGTTCTTGATGGCACTGAAGAAGCCGACAGGAAATTAAATATGATGCTTCATTGGGATGTAAACAATGGTATAGGCAGGAGAAGCTGGGCGAGAAATAAAGAAGCTGTTTTTGCTATAAAACGGGAGATGGAGAAAACACCCGGGTTAAAAGTTACCTTACCTTATTTTGCTGATGATGAGGTAATTGATGATGCTTCACTCACCGGGTGACTCAAAGTCACCCGGTGAGTAATTTTAAGCGGTCTTTTCAATCAGTACTACGGCATAAGATGCGATTCCTTCTTCGCTTCCGATAAATCCAAGCTTTTCGGTGGTTGTAGCCTTTATGGAAATGTTTTCAACTTCGATTTCCATTACTCGCGCCAATTTTATTTTCATTTCAGGAATGGCATCCATTATTTTCGGGGTTTGCAAACAGATGGTAGAATCGATATTTACCAGGGAATATCCTTTATCTTTAAGGAGATTGATCGTTTTTCTCAATAATATCTTACTGTCGATTCCTTTAAATTCCGGTGAGCTGTCGGGAAAATGATAACCAAGGTCGCGTAGATTGGCTGCACCCAATAATGCATCACAGATTGAATGAATTAAAACATCGCCATCAGAGTGACCTATGGTTCCTTTCGAATGAGGTATGATCAATCCGCCGAGGCAAAGGTGGTGATCTTCAGCTAATTGATGAACATCATACCCAAAACCGATTCGCAGGTTCATTAATTGTTTGATTTATTTAAAAGACGAAATGAATCAAAATCAAAAGTAAGTGAGAACCGTAAGGTTCGTGCAAGGGGGTGATTCTGCGTTGTAGGAATCAGGTAGGCAAAATCGAGGGAAAAAATGTTCAGTCGCAGTCCCAGACCTGCTGTAAAAAATTTCCGGTTGCCTTTTGTTGCATGCTCATGAAAATATCCGGTTCTAACGGCAAATTGCTGCGAATACCAATATTCAATGCCAAATGAATAAGTGATTTCATGCAATTCTTCCTTAAATCCGTTTGGTGCATCATAGAATGATTGTAACATTCCGACAGGTACGGATACTGACGGATCTTTTCCCCTTAAAATGGTTATTCCGGTAGAATCGTAAATAGGTGGAGTAGGTACAAGAAGCTTGTTAATATCCGCTGCAAAAGTGATGGAATTATAGTTATCTAATTTAATCATTAATGCACTGCCTAGTCGCAGGTTTATCGGTATAAAATCCGGTTCCTGATCGTCGGTATCGGTATATGTCATTTTAGATCCTATATTTGAAATGTTAATGCCAAAAGACAACCGGGAATCCCGGTCGAATAGTTGAATATCATCTTCGAAATAGGAAGAAACATCTGCTGCAAATGAAGTGCCGGGTTTGGTTTCAGTTCCACCAACATGAGTGCCGCCGGTAAGGTTCGAGTAAATGTACCGGAATGCTATTGCACCGGCGAATTTCCCGGCGAATTTTCGTGAGTAAGCAAAATCAATGGCGAACTCATTGGGATTAAAATTTCTGGTTTCATTTCCAAAATGATCGGTAAATACAATGTTTCCCAATGAAAAATAAAGCAACGAACCACTAATAACTTGTTTATCATCAAGCCTTTTATAGCCCGTAAGGTAAGCCAGGTTAATATCAGGCACTAAATTTCTCAGCCAGGGAGAATAGGAAAGCCCTACTCCGCCATCACCGTCGATAAAGGAATATTTTGCCGGATTCCAATGCATGGAATTGAGATCAGGGGTTGTTGCAACCCCTGCATCACCCATGGCACCGGATCGGGAATCCGGCGCGATTGTAAGGAATGGAACAACCGACTGAATTGTATTAATTTCCCCTGTTACTTCTCCCGTTGTGATTTGCGAAAAAGAAATCAACGGAAGGATGCATGCAACCACCAACAGCACCGGGGACTTTCTTGCCTTATTCATTTTAACTTAAAATTTTGGTTAAAGATAAAATATTTATTTGTATTGAAATTACATCATCTTAGAATGACCAGCTTTTGTGTTTTTACAACCATCTGATTATTTGAAGAACGTACCTGAAGACGATATATGTATATACCGGCGCCAATTTTATTTCCATGATCGTCCAGACCATCCCAGGTAATCGGATCTGAACGAAATCCATCAGAGTAAATTTGTGTCTCGATCGTTTTGATGATTTTACCCGATAATGTGAATACCTGAAGTAAAATATTTAACTCCGAGTCAGCTTGATTGTGCTCAAACACAAACGAGGTGTTATCAGTAAAAGGATTGGGGTAATTGAATAATTCTTCGATAATAAAACCGGATGATCTTGTTACTACAAATTCTATTGATGCTTCGGCTGAATTGTTTAATACATCCCAGATTTTTAGTACAACATTATGATTGCCCTCAGACAGACCGGATAGCTGGTATTCAATTTTCCCATTCTGGTAACTGTTAAGGTCAGATTCATAATAATTATTGAGAACAATCAGATTCCTGTAGTCGTTGTCCAGAACAGCAGTAATATCGTGCCCTATCCCGTTTCCAACAGTATTTATACCATTGGGGTCGCTTATAAAAGCCAGAATTTTGGGATTCTCGTCGGTTATTCCTCCTGAAACAAAATTCCTGTTGTTCATATACAAATCAATTTCCGGTCCCTCCATATCAGAAATTATTTCAGCGCTGAATCCTCCAATCAGGATTTCCTTATAAACCCCATTGGCATCAAAAACCGAATTAGTTGCATAATAGCTTATTTTTCCGTAATCGATATTATAGGAAATATCTTTCGGGACAACAAATGAAAACGAGAATTTACCATTTGAAATCGTTGCCTTCCCTTTATAAATGATATTGTCCTGTACCTTAAATTGCATAACGGGCGCTTCATCATTTCCAAGTGTGTTGACAATTGAAGATTTGTCAAAAATCATAGGATAAACTATTCCGGAAAATGTATCCGGGATTTCACCGGTAAGATTCTCAATATGGCCTGAAATCGTAACCCGGCTTAATGCCTCGAGTGTATCGGCTGTTTCAATGTCATGACCATTTATTGAATCGGTAATGATATTATACAGGGGATAAGAAAGCGCCAGAGCAGGGTCTCCCAATAACGTAAAATTTCTTTTATTAATGCCCGATCCTGATACATTCTTTGTTAACCGTAATATATCACCTAATTTGTAAGGTTTCATCTGCGAGTCCCTTTTAAATGCGTATTTATAAAAATTTTGATTTAAAATAAAATTTGGACTCGAATATACCAGCCGGGTTGTGGTTAACAATCCTATTCCTCCCCCAAAGGGATTTAGAATTACCTTTTCTCCTGCCGAAGTTTTCTTTTTTATTTCTCCATTGACATCCATGTCTATATCGTCAAAACGGCTAAATTCACAAGTTGCTGTAATAAACAAAGGCAACCTGTTCTTGTTCTTCCATGAAGAAATATCATCCATACTTAATATCTGCTCATGGGCAAGCCCGCGTTCGTTACCGTGCCCGGTATAGTTGATAATAAGAGCGCCCGAATTAATCCGGTTATTGATTGCAGTGTTTACTTCAGGATATGATTCTCCTCTTGGGGAGGAAACCTGAGGATAGGCATCCAGGAAAATTTTTTGCACATTAAAGACGGGATAGACAGTGTCAATAAAAGTTGCAAGCGTGTTGGCATCTCTCATATGAATATTATTATCTTCATCATCACCAATAAAACAAATAATGTTTCTCCAATCGCCCATGGCTTCCGGACTTCCATACCTGATTATTTTATCTGTTACATCCTGGGCTTCTTCAGCACTGGTGACAGGTAATCGGCCTATTCCAATATCAATCAATCCGTCAGAGCCACCCTCCGTATCATCAAGAAGACCAAAAAAGTCATCGGTTACATATGACTGTGTGGGTCTAAGGGAGTTTTCTGATTGATAGGTTAAAATATAATTCGTGTTATTTTCATGTTTTGAGATGTTATCGAAAGAGCCATCACCAAACAATAATAAGTACTTGATAAGATTTTCAGGTGTACCCCGGTCATAAATCATTTTAATAAAATCCCTGATAGCAGCAACGTCAGGTGCCCCGGAGGAAAATTCATTAAAAATTTGTCCGGTAGTAACCACTTCAATTGCCAAATTGTCTGAATTTTTGTGGTATTCCGCCAGTTGATTTGCCTGGTCAAGAAAATCAGGATGAGTAACAATAATCATATCTCTATGTCCAAGCCCATGAAGATTCTGATTTTCAACAGCTTCCTCCATTACTTCAGGTATCAGGTATGAAGTTCCATCAAAGGCTATGAATTGCCGTAAAGAATCAGTATGTACCTTTATTGTAAGATCTCCTTCAATCAGAGTGGTTTCAATTTGCCGGATATTATATATATCTGTTATATCCCAGATTTTGGTTGCAGGATTAGCTCCTGAAAGCTTAAATAGGGTAATATTCCCTTCCCCAACAGATTCAAGGTCGCGAAAATTCAACTGGCCTCCTTCCATAATTAATTCTTTTCTTGCGTTAAGGATTATATAATCAAGCCAGCATTCGGCTGTTGTAAATCCATTATCATTAAATTGAATTGAAATGGTGACTTCATCAGTACCTGAATAGAATGTGTTTTGCATTGATTGAACCATGGCATAGTCAGAAGTAGAACTGCCAATATTCACAGGTGAAAGTGTTAATGACCCGAAAGACTGGTTGTTAGCGTGAAAAACGATTGAACTGGACTTGGCAGAACGCGCCAGTACCCTGGATTTAATTTTGATTGACCGGGATGTTACCAGGTTTGGAAAAGTAAAAACAAAGTTATTGGGTGAAAAGGTTGAAAGGGGTTCAAACCATTGACAGCCTGACTTTATCAGGTTTACCACCTGGTTTTCGTGAAAAGAAAATTCATCAAAAGTACTTACAATGTTACTTATGTTTCCGTCAGCTTGTTCTTCCATAGAAATGGTTTTTCCTTCACCTGCATCGGAAGTGATAAAATAATAGGAAGCTTCGGAATAAAGATGGATGGAATTAACGAAAAGTTGCTCGGTTTCGTTATACTTCCAGGTATTTGGCCCTTTTCCATAGAAAAGAATGTAATCACCGTTATTGAATATATTATCACTGCCTTTTTCTATCCAAATAGCATTTTCTGTCAGGTCGTCAGGCCGTGAAATATTATTCATAATTGGAAGCATTTCTCCTCCATTCCCGAAAATATGAGGATTTGACGGATTCGACAGTCCCATATTCTGTAAGTCGGAATAGCTAAGCTTATAAATGCCATCTTTCTTAATTCTTAGTTTAACCCACTTCCCGGAACTCAGTACAGAATTGGAACGGTACTTAGTAAAAGAAGATTTTATGCAATTTTTTATCGTACCATATTGATTTGTAATCTTATAACTAAAATCAACCAGTTTTTCAATATCTCCTGTCAAAGGATTTTTTCTTAGCGGAACAAAAGAAAACTCCAAAACCGGTTGTTTTCTGCGTTGACTCACGAAAGATTTAATATGAATGTAGGAGGAAAGAGTATCAAGTTTTGGAAAACGGGTTACTATGTATGAAGGGAGAGGTTGAAAATGAAGGCTGTCTAAAACTATTCCGGTACCCGGATAATAATTAACCAGTGGAATTAGTTCATAATAACAGGGTAGTGGAGAATCAGGATCCGTATATACCGCATTTTCAAAATGTAATAAATGATATAATTTGGAAAAACTATCCTCTTGAATGGGAAAATACCCGGAATGAAGAGGGGTATCCCAACGGATTTGACGTATTATCTCTTTCGATTGGGAAAAGGAAACCGGAATCATAATAAAAACCAGAATGAAGACAACCAGTCCTATTCTTTTCATTACGCAATAGTGGAATTTATTATGTTATTTGTTAATTGATAGTTAATTTTAGTCATTTTAATCATTTTAATCTATTGAGAATCTAACGGGGATAAGCTCTTTTTTATTGTGATTTTTACCAATTCATTGGGATAGCTCCGATTTTAATTTTTAAGGAATAAAAAGTTTCGTTTTTTTGTTCAACCGGTCTTTTACGATTGAGTAATTGAAAGGATTATATGAATAAATTCCGATACGTTATATTAGGATTTTGTTTTTGTGGTGAGATTTTATCACAGGATATTTCCTTCTCCCAATTTTATGCAAATTCATTGTATAATAATCCCTCTTTTGCGGGAGCAAGTGATTATAAGCGAATAACTGCTTCGTACCGTAATGAGTGGCCCGGGTTGAATTCGAAGTTTGTAACTTATTTTTCTTCTTTCGATCAACCTGTTGAGTTTCTTCATGGAGGTGTTGGCATTCATGTTTTTAACGATCTTGCAGGAAACGGTACTTTAAGTAAATCTGCCATATCATTATTGTATTCGTATCATATGCAGGCAACCAGGGAATTTTTTTTGTTTGCCGGTTTTCAGACAACACTTTTTCATAAAAGCCTGTCGGGTGAAAATCTAATTTTTCCTGATATGATTGATCCGGTTCGGGGAGTTGTCAACCCGACACTGGAATCATTTACAGGCGCCAGAAGAGATTATTTTGATTTTTCAGTTGGGTTCCTGGGAATCTACAAAGAATTATTCGGAGGAATAGCTTTCCATCATCTTGCAGAACCAAATGAGACGGAAATTTCTTCAGATGAAGCAAAACTTTCGAGAAAATATACATTTCACATTGGAAACAATATTTTGTTTAAAAAATCGGGCAGGATGTCTTCTGCCATAAAAATTACTCCTTCAGTTGTTATTACAAAACAACGACAATTTGAGCGGATAATATATGGAGTGTCATTTTCCGTGGAGCCTTTAACTATTGGAGGATGGATAAAACAGGACTTCAGCTTCAAATTCGATTCATATATTACCGGAGTAGCGTTAAGCTTATCGGGAATCGACCTGGTATATAGTTATGATATTGCACCTTTTGGCGCCAAATCAATAAAAAACGGTTCAGGAGCTCATGAGATATCCGTTTCATTACGGTTAGAAAAAAAAGTAAAAAGAAGCCTGGTTAAGACAATAAATTACCCTAAATTGTAGTTATTCTGGAAAATGATTAATTTTAAAAAAATTTTTATTATATTTGGATTTAATGAAAGCCTAAAACTTATTCATTATGAACATAAAGATTAAAAACCTATCGCTAGTAGTTATAGCATTTTCGGTCTTAACTTCATGTGGAATTCTTGGTGGAGGAGACAAAGACACTTCTCAAACAACCGGTTGGAAATATAATGACCCGGATTATGGTGGATTTGAAGTGATTCATGGTTATGAACAAACAACAGGCCCCGGTTTAGTAATGATTCAAGGAGGGACTTTTACCATGGGAAGGGTAGAACAGGATGTTACCTATGATTGGAACAACGTGCCGCGCCGGGTAACCGTTTCTTCATTTTATATAGATGAAACAGAAGTGCGTAATTTGGATTATCGTGAATACTTGTATTGGATAAAAAGGGTTTTTGTAAGTTATCCGGAGGTATATCGTAAAGCCTTGCCGGATACACTGGTATGGAGAAGTCCGTTGGCTTATAATGAACCCTATGTTCAGTATTATTTCCGGCATCCTTCCTACAACGAGTATCCGGTAGTCGGTGTAAACTGGCTACAAGCAAATGATTACTGTGCATGGCGAACAGACAGGGTAAATGAAAGTATTTTAATTAGTGAAGGTATTCTAAATCTTGATCCTAACCAGCAGGATGAAAATAATTTTAATACAGAAGCTTACTTAGCGGGGTATTATGAAGGTCTTGTGAACCAGAACCTCCCGAGCCTTGATCCCAACAAGGAAGAACGCAGAGTGATGCTTGAGGATGGAATTTTATTGCCCATGTATCGACTTCCAACTGAGGCAGAGTGGGAATTTGCCGCATTGGCATTGGTCGGAAATACATTTGAGGAAAGAATATATGAAAGAAGAATTTATCCGTGGGATGGACATCATCTTCGGAACCCACAGAAGAAGAATCGTGGCAAAATGATGGCAAACTATGTAAGAGGAAAAGGTGATCTGATGGGTACTGCAGGATTTTTAAACGATAATGCCAGTATCACCGCACCGGTGAAGTCATTCTGGCCAAATGATTATGGCTTATATTGTATGGCCGGCAATGTTAATGAATGGGTACAGGATGTATACAGACCTTTGTCTTTTGAGGATGTAGATGCATTTAATCCGTTTAGGGGTAATGTTTTCAAGGCATTGGAAAGAGATGAGGATGGTATTGTTGCTGAGAAAGATAGCCTCGGACGATTGCGTTACAGGGATGTTACTGCAGAGGAGGCAGCCAATCGCTATAATTATCAAAAGGCTGACTATATAAATCACCTGGATGGCGATTTTAAATCAAGTGTACCGGAAACAGCCGGTGATGGCTGGTTAGGCAGTGATGGAAAAACAGGATCGGAAAGAATGTATAAACAGGATATTGCGAATAATGATTATACATCCTTAATTAACGACCAAGCCCGTGTTTTCAAAGGTGGTTCCTGGAGAGACAGAGCATATTGGTTATGTCCGGCAACAAGGAGATTCCTGGATCAGGAAAGTTCAAGAGCAGATCTTGGTTTCCGTTGCGCTATGATCCGGGTTGGTAGTCCCGGTGGATTTTAAGGATAAATAAGTTTTTAGGCATAGGCGTTTAGGTCGCATATTTAATAGTATCGGAATTTATTACTCACTTCGTTCATGAGATCGCCCCGATAGCCATCGGGATAGTGGCAAAATTCGTAGTTTAATACTTTTCGGAGTAGACTCAAACTTTCAGATCTACTGTTTTTCAATTAGTTTACAAAGTTCTGTTCTTAATTCCCTTTTTTAATTCACCCTGTGAAATAATGCTTCGCATTAAATCTCCGATTTATTTCACAGGGTAAATTTGCGAAGCAATTCCACAGGGCGAGCAATTTTGCTCGCAAAATTATTTCACGGGGTGAACCTTAGCCTTATTCCACAATCATTAAAATTTAGCAGTTTCATGTGAATAGTATTAACCTTTTTAATTACTTTGCGAAGCTATGTTCTTTACTGTAGATACCATGACAATTCAGGAGTTATATAATTTGTACCGTTGCATGGAAAAAATTTCAATCGACTCAAGAAAACCTGTTGAGGGAGCTATTTTTTTTGCGTTAAAAGGTGAAAAGTTCAATGGTAATCAGTTTGCTGAAGAAGCCCTGGATAAAGGATGCAGCTACGCAATTGTTGATGAAGAGAAATATTTGGCAGACAAACGCTATATCCTTGTTAAAGATGCTTTGACCACTTTGCAAAATTTAGCTACTTTACATAGAGACAGATTAAATATCCCGGTTATAGCTATTACTGGTACCAATGGTAAAACCACCACCAAGGAGCTATTGACCAGAGTATTGGCAAAACATTATGTTGTTACAGCAACACAAGGGAACTATAATAATCATATCGGTGTTCCACTTACCATCCTGGATATTACCTCCAATACCGAAATTGCCGTTGTAGAAATAGGTGCAAACCATATTGGAGAAATTGCTGCTTTGTGTAAAATTGCCCAACCCGGTTATGGAATAATTACAAACATTGGAAAAGCTCATTTGGAGGGTTTTGGGTCATTGGAAAATATAAAAAAAGCAAAATCCGAACTTTTTAACTACCTGGCGAAAAAAAAGGGAACGGCTTTTTACAATGATAATAATAAGATTTTAGTTGAATTGCTGAAAGAAAAAATATTAACAAAAGTTCCACTGGAAAATTATCTCCCCGATCCGTGTTATTATCATTTTGTATCTGCTGATCCTTATTTGAAAATGAAGATGACTAATAATGGAAAGGAATTTTTTATCGATACAAAACTGATCGGAAGATATAATACTGAAAATGTTATGGCAGCCATCAGAGTGGGTAAATTTTTTCAGGTGGAAATAAACAGTATTATAAATGCCATTGAATCCTATAAACCCGAAAACAACCGGTCTCAATTATATCAAACATCATCCAACACACTATTTCTTGATGCCTATAATGCTAATCCGACGAATATGAGGGCTGCTGTTGAAGATTTTGTTTTACTTAATTATAAAAAGAAACTCCTTATTCTGGGAGATATGCTGGAGTTGGGAAGTGATGCACTTATTGAACACAAAAGAATCATTTCCTTTTTATCTGGGAAAAAAATTGAAAATGTTTTGTTAATCGGTAAATCTTTTTCAAAAACAAATGATAATCCGGTCTATAAATCATTTCGAAATACTGATGTTTTTTTTAAATGGTTGAAAGCAAATCCGGTCAAATCGCATTATATTCTGATAAAGGGATCGAGGGTTATGCAATTGGAGAAAGTTGTTGAAGCACTTTAGCCTGCGGGCTATCCAGCCATTGACCGGCAGGAATTGTTTTTGGATTATATGTTTAAATCCTAACTTTGTAGAAAAAAGATACAGAAAAGTATATCGGCCCACCTACCATCATTCATCAGTGAATATTGGCTTCGTGGACAGGAACAAAAAAATGGTTAATCAGGATATAATAATCTATGATAAAGGGCCTGTAACCAATCCTTTAAAAATTAGTGTAATCTGAACAATTTCCGGACGTGTTCCAATTCTCACAGGTGGCCCCCATGTCCCAAAACCCGAAGAGATATAAAAATGTGTGTTGCCTTTCTTTTTATAACCGGAATGTAAACAAATAATTGTCGGTAAAATTCCATAACGTGGTTACAATTATGGCGATAAATTTTGAAAAATAAAAGTGTTTCTTAAAGATATAATTCCTTAAAAGTTTTCTTTTGCAAAATAAATAACTGGAATAAAATACTTTTCCGGTATATCTCTGTATGGTTGGTGTTTTTTACATTTTTTATTAATCTTTTCCGGATTTTCCGGTATTTTCCGAGTTTAGTATAAAATTTCAGATGAGCTTTTAAAACAGCATAAAACCTCCTGATTTCCAAAGTAAAAAGAAATTTGAAAGCTGCAAGTATATCCAAAGATATCCGGGTAAACAGGATTGGCGAAAAGTTTTTTGCAGGCAGGTTTTTATAAAGTACAAAAAGATTATTTCTAAAATTCAAATAAAGCTTTCCCGGATGCTGGTTTGGTAAGGTGCCGCCACCAACATGATAAATAATTGAATCAGGTGAATACAGGATTTTATACCCCTGGTTTTTTAATCTCCAGCATAGATCTATTTCTTCCATGTGGGCAAAAAAACAGGGATCAAAGCCGCCTGATTGTATGAAAAGTTCAGACCTGATGAATAAACAAGCGCCACTTGCCCAGAATATTTCCCTGACTGAATCGTATTGCCCTCTGTCTTCTTCGATGTGATTTAGAATCCGTCCCCTGCAAAACGGATAGCCAAACCTGTCGATAAATCCTCCGGCTGCACCGGCATATTCGAAATACTCACGTTTGTCAAATGACCGGATTTTTGGCATACAGGCAGCAATCTTATCGTCTTGTTCCATGAGTTCAACCAACGGGTTAAGCCAATTTGGAGTTACCTCTACATCTGAATTTAACAGCACAAAATACCCGGCAGTTATTAATTTCAGGGCTTTATTATATCCTTCGGCATACCCATAGTTTTTGTTAAACTCAATAATTGTTATTTCAGGATATTGTTGGCGTAAAAATGTTAAAGAGTCATCTGTTGAACCGTTATCCGCAACCACAACCTGAATGCCGGGTCCTGAAGAGTATTTTACCACACCAGGCAAAAACTTTTCCAGATAGTGTCTTCCGTTCCAGTTTAATATGACTACTGCTGTTTGTTTCATTATTTTAACGTATCGGAATTTACTCTCCGCCAGCCCAGTGAAATACTGCCTCGCAGTAAAGGCTTTGCCTTTATTTCACAGGGCCTCCCGAAACCCGATAGTTATCGGGTTTCGGGATGGCGGATCATGAGATCGCCCCGATAGCCATCGGGGCTAAGTTCAATGTTTTGAGGGTTACAAACAATTAAAAATTAGAAATTAAAAATTAAAAAAATTGTTATTTAGATATATAGTTAGCTCCGCTTGATGTTGCCGCTTTTGTCAACTGGTATTTCATCACAGTAATTTCCGGAGTATTTTTTATATTCCTTAAAAATTTTATTACATCTATCGCAAACTTAAATAACCTTTCTCCTAATCCCCTATCCATAATTTCTAATTTCTAATTTGTAATTTTTAATTAAATAGCGAAGCTATGTTCTTAGCTTCTCATGCTTCCAACGCCGGTGGGACCATAACCATAATTCAGGCCGGTTTATGATTATTTTTTCAAGTGTCCGGATATGCTTTTCGGTAATTTCGAATTCTTCTGTTTCTTTTGGATTTTCAAAGAGCTTAATAAAAACAATTTCATAAAACCCCCTTTTCTTTTTCTGAATATCAATGAAGACAACCGCCTGATCGGTATGTTTGGAGATTTTTTCAACTCCAAGTAAAACAGGTGTATCCTGGTTTAAAAAAGTTGTCCAGTACTTGATATATCGGCGCATCGGACGCTGGTCACCCAGGAAAAACGTAATGGTTAATTCCTTGTTTTGTTGGCTATCAAGGATTTTTCTTAGTGTTTGCTGTATTGTAACCGTTTTAATACCAAATTTCTCTCTCAGTCGAATAAAAAATTTATCAAAGATACTGTTCGCCAGTGGTTTATATATGGCGAGAACTTTATATTTTGTGACCAGAGGCAAACTTGCCAGCCATTCCCAGTTTCCATAATGCCCAAAAACAGTGATGATGCTCTTGTCTTTTGAATACAGTTCATCCAAAACCTCCGGATTTTTATAGTCAAAGCGTTTGAGGATTTGCTCTTCATTCATTTGAAGGAGTTTGAATGATTCTATAAACTGGTCGAATAAATGACGGTAGAATCTCTTAGCTATTTTTCTTATTTCCACAGAAGATTTTTCAGGGAATGATTTTTTCAGGTTTGTAAGAGTTACTTTTTTACGATAAGCAATGAGGTAATAAGAAAAAAAGTATAAAAAATCCGAAAAGAGATATAACACTCTTAGAGGAAGCAACATTATAATCCAAAATATACCAAAAAAAATATAATAACCTATATCAGACATTTTAATGTGTTCAAATAAATTAAAAATTAAAAATTAAAAATTAAAAATTAAAAATTAAAAATTAGAAATTAGAAATTAAAAAATAAAAAAAATTGTTATTTAGATGTTTTGCTTGAAATTGAACCTAAAATCTTTTTAAGCTCACCTGATTCATTAACCAAATATTTCCCTGTTTCTTTATCTCCAATGTCAAGAGCTTTAAATATTTTTAACCAATAATTTGATTCCCGCATTTCTTTTAATGAAATTTGCATTTTATTGATAAAATCTGCTTTTGAAGAACCTGCCTGCGCTTCTTTACCCCGTCAAATTTGACGGGGTGAATAGTTAGCTCCGCTTGATGTTGCCGCTTTTGTCAACTGGTATTTCATCACAGTAATTTCTGGAGTATTTTTTATATTCCTTAAAAATTTTATTACATCTATCGCAAACTTAAATAACCTTTCTCCTAATCCCTTATCCATAATTTCTAATTTTTAATTTTTCATTTTTAATTAAATAGCATAGCTATGTTCTTAATCTGTTAAAATTAGAACAACATTGTTTGAGAAAAATTATTTATTTTTCCTAAGCATATCACTTCTTTTAAATTTCCATCTGCGATGTGACCAAAGCCAATATTCAGGCTGTTGATTAATAAGTTCTTCCAAAGCCCTTACGTGTTTTTCTGTTATTTCAAAAGGTTTTGTTTTTCGCGGGGTTTCAGTTAAATTAATAAATTCGACCTCATAATAACCTCTCCTGATCTTTTGCATTTTAAAGAATACAACCGCCTGGTTCATTTTTTGTGCTATCTTTTCTATACCCAGGAAAAGCGGGGTATCCTGGTTCAGAAATGTAGTCCAGTAATCGAGCTCCTCACGAACCGGGCATTGGTCGGAGATGAAACATGAGATTGTTGGTGAATTTTGTCTCTGATAATTAATCAATGCCCTCAGTGTCTGTTTCATCGGTACCAGATCGGTTCCGAATTGTTTTCTTAATTTTAGAAAGAACCGGTCAAAATACTTGTTGTTTAAGGGTTTGTATATTGCCATTGTATTATAGTTGGTTTTCAGGGCGAAAAAGTTTAACCATTCCCAGTTGCCATAATGACCAACAACAGCAATTGCATGCCTGTTTTGTTTTAATAATTCTTCAACAACTTCGGGATTCTTAAAGCGAACCCTTTTTTCAAGCATACCAGGACTAAAATGCATCAGCTTAATAATTTCTATCGTCAAGTCACAAAAATGCCGGTAGAATTTTTTTTCTATCTTTTTTATTTCATTTTCGGATTTTTCAGGATATGCGTTTTTTAAATTTTGAATAACGATCTTTTTTCGGTAACCAATAATATAATATAGCAACGGATAGATCAGATCAGAGATTATGTATAGAACAGGGAGTGGTAAAAGAGTCAGAACCCAAATGATACAATAAATAAAATAGAAAAGAATAGCTGACATAATGGTGAAAAATATTAATAATTATTTCACAGGGCAGGCATATCTGTAATATCATTGTATGCCATAGTTTATATAATTCTTTTTCCTAAATCCTTATACCTCTCCTCAGCCTTAGCCTTAGCCTTAGCCTTAGCCTAATGTTAATTCATTTCAAAATTAGCCGATTACTATGATAATACCCGTTTTTTTAATTACTTTGGGAAGCTATGTTCTTAGGATTCTGTCAATGGTAAACGTACATATTATTTACGGACTGAAAACGCTATTTCTTTCACATTAGCTAATCATAAAATTTTTAACCATTGCAAGAAATTCATCAAAGATATTAGAATTTGCAGCAACGATCTCCTTTCCGAAAAGATAATTATTGCCTCCTGAAAAATCGCTGACTTTTCCTCCGGCTTGTTTTATAATGAAAGCGCCTGCTGCAACGTCCCAGGGATTTAAGTTGTGTTCATAAAATGCATCAAACCTGCCACAGGCAATGTAAACAAGATCGACAGCAGCCGATCCGAGTCGTCGTACCCCGTGAGAATTCATCATAAAATACTTAAGTGAATGCAAAAAGGGATCCAGTCTGTCATAATTTGTAAATGGGAAACCCGTTGCAATCAGGGAATCTTCTACTTTTTTTGTTTTCGTAACAGAGATTTCCTTTTCATTCAGATATGCATTGCCTCCTTTCCATGAATAAAAACACTCATCCAGTACAACTTCAAATACAACCCCCAAAATAATCTCCTGTTTTTCCATTAACGCAATACTTACTGAATAAGGCGGTAATCCATGAATAAAATTGGTCGTTCCGTCAAGCGGATCAATTATCCATGTATATGGTCTATCACGTTTTTCATACGTCCCTTCTTCAGTAATAAATCCTGAACCTGGCAGGATTCTTTGAAGTCCTTTTACCAGTTTTTTTTCTGAACTTTTGTCTACATATGTAACAAAATCATGTTTTCCCTTGGTTTCGATACTTTCTGATGAGAATTTCTTTGACTCCTCCAGGATAAATTTCCCTGCCTCCCTGGCAAGCTCCCGGGTCTGTTTACATATTAATGATAAATCTAACTTACTCATAATATAGTTTAATGTGAGTTCGATATATTAAATATTACCATGCTGTCGGATGTTTCCATCCGGCAGTTAATGATATGGCAAGATTTAAATTGCTCCAGTATTCAATGTCAGGTGGAAACCTGCCTGAGGCAGACAGGCACCTGACATCATGTAATATCAAAACCAACTATTCCATTATTCCACCATTCCTCCCGATAGTTATCGGGATCCAATACTCCAATACTCCACTATTCCAATCTTCCTCCGAAGGAGTGCCTATGGCACAATCTTCTTTATTCCAATAAATCAAAAATGTAATTTCCTTGTTCTCCAATTTCCTTTAGTCTTACTTTCCTTATTTTGCCAATCAATTCTTTATTAAAGTCAGTCTCAACTCTGATATAATTTTCAGTAAAACCAAATATTTTCCCACTACTTTCAGCCCTCTCAAAAAGCACTTCTGCTGTATTTCCCCTGTTTTCACGGTAAAAATGGTTTCTTTTTTTATCCGAAAGTTCATGTAGTATTTTACTGCGGCGGGTTTTTTCATCTTGCGGTATTTTATTTGGCAGGGCGCTTGCATGGGTATTCTGTCTTTCAGAGTATGTAAATACATGAAGATATGAGACATCCAACTGATTCAGAAAATCAAAGGTGTCTTCAAAGTCTCTTTGGGTCTCACCAGGAAAACCAACAATCACGTCGGCACCAATTCCGGCATTGGGAAAAAGTGATTTTATTTTTGATACTCGTTGAGAAAATAGCTCCCTGTTGTACTTCCGTTTCATAAGTTTCAGGATCTTGTTCGATCCCGATTGAAGAGGTATATGAAAATGGGATAAAAACTTTTTCGATTGGACGATGAATTCAATAATTTCATCACTGATAAGATTGGGTTCCAGGGAGGAAATCCGGAATCTTTCGATTCCTTTCACAAGTTCTATTGTTTTAAGAAGCTGAAGGAAAGATTCTCCGGTTGATTTGCCAAAATCGCCCAAATTCACACCGGTTAATACGATTTCCTTTATTCCTGAATTAGCTATTATTTTAACATTTTCCAGGGTTTTCGAAATCGACTGATTCCGGCTTCTACCTCTTGCCAGAGGGATAGTGCAGAAGGAGCAATAATAATCACAACCATCCTGGATTTTTAAAAAAGACCGTGTCCTGTCGCTGAGTGAATAAGAAGGGGCAAACGGTATGTTTTTCTTTATTTTACCGGTAATTATTTTTGTTTTTTTAACTTTCCGGAAGTTGTCCAGCAGGGCAAGAATTTTAAATTTTTCATTATTTCCCAGAATTGCATCTACGCCGGTAATGTTTACTATTTCATTTGGATTTAATTGTGTATAGCAACCGGTTACAGCTATAAATGCATCCGGATTGGTTTTAATGGCTTTTCTTATAATCTGCCTGCACTTTTTATCGGCTGCCTGGGTTACAGTACAGGTGTTGATAATGTAGACATCGGCTTTTGTACTGAATGGAACAATTTGAAACCCGTTATTAATGAAAGATCGGGTTATAGTGGAAGTTTCAGAAAAATTCAACTTACATCCCAAAGTATAAAAAGCTACTTTTTTGACCGACCCCATAATAACGGACAGCTTTAGGTGTACAACTGTTTTCTGCTGATTAAATGATACAGCTCAATTTGTGAATTGATCTTTTTTCCTGAAACGGATCTCTTGTATTGATTATCCTGCGTGTCGTTAATAATTCTGGTTTTTACATTATCAGAAAGTTGAAGATCAATGATTTTCCGCAGCTCATGTTTTAACTTCGGATCATATACCGGGGAAGTTACTTCAATCCGGTAGTCGAGGTTTCGTATCATCCAATCTGCAGAACTTATGTAATACAGTTCATCATTATTGTTGCAAAATATTAAAACCCTGGAGTGTTCAAGATATCGTCCGACAATGCTAAATGCTTCAATATTTTCACTCATCCCCGGTATTCCGGGAATCAGTGAACAAACACCCCTGATCAACAAGGTGATCTTTACCCCGGCTTTGTTTGCCTTATAAAGCTGATAGATCATGTCCTTATCAACCAGGCTATTCAATTTAAGGATCATATATGCTTTTTTACCTTCCCTGGCGTTTTTAATTTCACTGTTTATCAAAGCATTTAGCCTTCGTCTTGCATAAACTGGCGAAACAATGAGGTGTTTATACATAATGGGTTTGACAGGATTTTCAATAAATTTGAAAACCTTTCGAATCTCTTGTGTGATCCGCGTATCGGCAGTAAATAGAAATATGTCAGAATAAACTCCTGCTGTGCCTTCGTGGAAATTTCCGGTACCAATGCATCCATAGTGAACCTGTTTGGTTTCTTCTTTTTTGGTAATCAATATTAACTTGGAATGGATTTTAAATCCGGGGACACCAAAAATCACTTTAGCACCAACCTCCTCCAGTTTTCTTGACCAGTATATGTTTAATTCCTCATCAAATCTGGCCTGGAGTTCTATGACAACCGTCACGTTCTTACCGTTTTGAGCCGCATTGATCAAGGCATTAATAACTTTTGAGATCCTCGCCACACGATACAAAGTAATCCTGATTGAAGTAACATTCGGATCAATGGCGGATTCACGCAACAAATTAATAAACTGGGTGAAATTATGATACGGACAATGAAAAAGAAAATCTCCCTTTGCAATTTGGTCAAGGATACTGTGACCTGAATTTATCCCCGGATGTGCGGCAGGGAATAATTTTTTGTATTCCAGCGACTCGCTTCCAATATTGGGAAAGTTGATGAAATCTTTAAAATTGTGATACCTGCTTCCGGGTATCAGATTATCACTTTCGTCAAAATCAAGATTGGATGTAATAATAAACCTCAAAAGATCATCCGGGATCGTACTATCATAGACAAACCTTACAGCTTGTCCTTTTTTTCTTTTCTTTACACTCTTTGAAATTTTCTCAAGGAAACTTTTTGTAAGATCATTATCGATGTCAAGTTCTGCGTCCCTTGTGATTTTTATGGTAAAGGCTTCAAATTGATCAAAATTAAAAATTGAAAAGACATCTTTCAGACAAGTACGAATTACATCATCCAGTAAAATGATATACTTCCTGTCCTCTTTTTCCGGAAGAACAATAAAACGGGGTAATTCCCTGGAGGGTATTTCGATAAGTGCGTATTCATCAGTAATTTCCGGTTTTCTGCTTGTTAATTTAATTGCAAAATATATTGTTTGATCTTTCAGTTCCGGAAAACTATCAATATTGTGCAGCATTATGGGAGAAAGGGCAGGTAATACATTTTCGTGAAAGTAATGATTTACAAAATGTTGCTGGTTTTTATCCAATTGGCTTTCGTTGATGATGTATATATTCTCTTTTTCAAGCTCCGAAACGATGTCCTTATATAATTTATCAAATTCTTTCCCCTGTGAGATAACCCTTTCCTGAATTTTATTAAGTATTTTTTGTGGCTTCCCTCCAATAATTTTTTTGGCTTCCGGTTCAAATTCCATCATTCTTTTAACCGACGCAACCCTCACTTTAAAGAACTCATCCTGGTTATTTGAAAAAATACCTAAAAACCGAATCCTCTCGACCAGGGGAACAGAAGGATCAGCGGCTTCCTGAAGGACCCTGTGATTAAATGCCAGCCAGCTTAATTCCCGGTTGATGATTTTGTTTTTTGATTTCAATATGATATCCTTTATGTTGTCGGTTGGAAACAACCGACAATTCATTTGTTTAACGTTATCCGCATTAAATGTCAGGTGGAAACACCTGACATCATACTTATACTACCATTAACTTAATGCTTATTAAGATTTTTAGGATACTCAAAAAAATAATTTTTAAGATTTGTTTTATCTGTTTTTTGCCAATCGTCTGTTTCGAATTCAAGTCCTACAACGCCTGATGTTGGAACATTATCGATATAATCCGGCACGAAATAATTTACCAGACCAGTAAAATCAGGATTATGACCGAATATCATCAATAAATTTATATCATTCGAAGTTTTTTTGATGATTTGTAGAATTTCTTCCGTACCTGAAAAATACAAGTCTTCATTTATTTGAATTATGGTAGTTGGAAGGTTCATCTCCCTTGTGAATATTGTTGCTGTATGAAAAGCTCTTGTTGCCGGGCTTGTTAAAATGAGATCAACAGATATTTTTCTATTCTTAAGATACTTTGCCATTTTCGCAGCATCCCTGATCCCCCGTCCTTTCAGTGGCCTGTCAATATCTTTTAGGTCTGGATTACCCCAGTCCGATTTTCCGTGTCTGACAATGTACAAGTACTTACCCATTAGCAAGATATATTAACGTATCGGAATTTATTCACTTTGTTCATGAGATTGCCCTGCCCAGGCGGGGCTAAGTTCAATGTTTTGAGGTTTACAAACAATTAGAAATTAGAAATTAAAAATTAAAAAAATTGTTATTTAGATGTTTTGGTTGAAATTGACCCTTAAAATTTTATTACATCTATCGCAAACTTAAATAACCTTTCTCCTAATCCCCTATCCGTAATTTCTAATTTTTAATTTTTAATTTTTAATTAAATAGCCTAGCTATGTTCTAAATAATTTTGCTTCTATAAAAGTCTACTTGCTAGTTCAGCAAGATAACTTCTTTCACCTTTAACCAGATTCACATGGGCAAAAATATCTTCTCCCTTCATCTTATCCGATAAGTAAGTAAGCCCGTTTGAAGCAATATCCAGGTATGGTGAATCAATTTGTTCAATATCTCCTGTAAAAATCATTTTTGTACCCTCACCGGCTCTGGTTATAATGGTTTTTACCTCATGAGGAGTAAGATTTTGTGCTTCATCAACAATAAAAAATATATTTGATAAACTTCTTCCCCTGATATAAGCTAAAGGGGTTATAACTAATTTTTCTTCCTTTAGCATTTCTTCAATTTTTTGACACTCTTTACTTTGTGTGCTGAATTTATGCCGAATTACCGCCAAATTATCGAATAAAGGCTGCATATAAGGTTCAATTTTTTCTTTTACGTCTCCGGGTAAAAATCCAATGTCCCGGTTTGCCAGCGCAACAATCGGACGGGCCAAAAAGATTTGTTTATAATTCTTTCGCTGGTGCAAAGCTGTGGCAAGAGCCAACAGGGTTTTTCCCGTACCTGCCTTACCCGTGAGGGCAATCAACTGGATCTCAGGGCGGCTAAGAACATTAACCGAAAAGGTTTGCTCAGCGTTCCGTGGCTCAATTCCAAATGCTTGCTGCTTTTCAACTCTGCTTATTATACTATTAAAAGGGTCATAAATGGCTAACGCATTTGATTTGGTGCCTTTCAGGATAAAAAACTGATTGGCGTGAGGCTCGTCCTGTAAATTAAAATCTTCAATGGGAATCCCCTGATGTTCCATATAAAGTCTGGAAATCAATTCATCGTCGAAATTCTCCAGCGTGGTAATGCCCTTGTATAGGCTGTCAACATTTGTTACTTTATCAGTTGTATAGTCCTGAGCTTGAATTCCCAGTGATTTAGCTTTCATTCTGAGGTTTATATCCTTGGTGATCAGGACAACCTTCCGGCTAAGATTTTTCTCACGGACATAATCAGCAATAGCAAGGATCCTGTGATCCGGTGTTTTTTCAGGAAAAGATTCACTGACAAGCCGAGAGAACTCTTTTCCGGTTTCAATGTATAATTTCCCCCTCCCTGCACCTAATGAGATCCCTTCAGTAAATAAAAGATCTCCGGATAATTTATCCAGTTCGCGTGTTAGTTCCCTGGCATGGAAATTTAAAATATCATTCCCTCTCTTAAACTTGTCCAGTTCCTCCAGAACTACAATGGGAATAACAATATCATTTTCCTGGAAGTTATAAATACAATTATAGTCATGAAGCAAAACGTTGGTATCGAGGACAAAAACCTTACTTGAATCTCTCATCCGGTAATAATTTTAGTTATTTGTTTAGTCTGACTCTATCTAACCTGCATTATTCATGCAGAAGATATGCCAAAAAGGCATCTCCCATGGGGATCCTCCGAAGCTCCGAAGGAGTCCCTGTGGGAGAGTCCTTTCCCAAAGGGATCACTATGTGACGGACCTATGGGACCTTTGGGAAAAGACAAAAATTTACCCTGTGAAATAATTTTGCAAGCAAAATTATTTCGTATTTCACAGGGTGAAAAGTACAAAGTAAAACTATTGTATGACCCCATGAACCGAGCATGACAAAATTTTATTTATTTTGACACACAGTGGTATGATTAAATTTTGTCATGCGAGCTGCATCTGACCATTAAAAATAAATTATAAACAGATGAAATATTGCCCGCCCTGTGTAATTGCGTTGCACCACTTCTCCCGGAGGGATTCTCCCATAGGGACTCCTTCGGAGCTTCGGAAGTGGATTACACAAGGCAAGCAATTTCACAGGGTAAACTATCGTATGACAATCGTATGACCATTGTATGACAATCGTATGACTATTGTATGACAATCGTATGACTATTGTATGACAATCGTATGACTATTGTATGACAATCGTATGACTATTGTATGACAATCGTATGACTATTGTATGACCATTGTATGACTATCGTATGACCAATCAAGATAAAAGACAAAAGTAAAAAGTAAAAAGTAAAAAGTAAAAATACCAGATTACCACTGTATGACCATCGAATGACTGTATAATTTGTGGATAAATAACAAATTTGAACATTTTGAGACAACATGTTGGTAAAATTTCTTATTTACGAACCTAATTATTTTTCAATAAATGTACTAAAATTTATTATCTTGACATGATCCTGATTATTAAATAAATTCTAAAGTTACTGAAAATGGAAGTTATTGAAGCGATCCTAACCCGGAGAAGTATCAGAAAATATTCCAGGGAAAAGATAACCGGCAACCAAATTGAAATTATCTTAAAAGCTGCCATGTATGCACCTTCTGCAATGAACCAGCAACCATGGCATTTTATTGTAATCGACGACCGTGAAAAACTTAACAGGATCATGGAAGTTCATCCTTATTCTAAAATGTTAAAGGAAGCCGGTCTGGCAATACTGGTTTGTGGAGATGAAAGGCTTCAATTAAGCAAAGGTTACTGGGTGGTTGATTGTGGAGCAGCTACACAAAACTTGCTTCTGGCAGCCCATGGGATCGGTCTGGGGGCTGTATGGCTTGGAGTGCATCCCAGGGAAGAAAGAAAATCGGGGATACGAAAAATTTTCCACCTGCCGGATCATGTTCAGCCATTCTCCTTAATATCAATTGGTTATCCGGCCGAAGAAAAACCTGTTCCTCAACGGTTTAAACCGGAACGAATACATAAAAATACCTGGTAATTACATTTATATTTGTTTAAGGATTTTTTAATTAATCTTGGTTTTTACATAAGTTTTTTTGCGAATTTTGCGGTTTGATTATTCTTTGGACAGACATTAATTAATAACATGGATTATACACAAATACTGCAATTTCTTTACAGCCAGCTTCCCATGTATCAACGAATGGGCAAGGCTGCTTATAAAGCAAATCTGGATAACACTCTGGCGCTGGATGACTATTTCGGGAACCCTCACAAACAGTTCATATCCATTCATGTGGCCGGCAGCAACGGGAAAGGCTCTGTGTCCCATATTCTCGCGTCCATCCTTCAGGAAGCAGGTTTTAAAGTCGGGCTGTATACATCGCCCCATTTGAAAGATTTCCGCGAACGAATTAAAATTAACGGAAGTGAAATTCCGGAAAAGTCAGTTGTTGATTTTGTAGGGAATAACATGGAAATCATCGAAAAAATAAAACCTTCCTTTTTTGAAATGACCGTGGCTATGGCTTTTTATTATTTCGCTGAAAAAAAGGTTGATGTTGCTGTTGTTGAGGTTGGATTGGGAGGCCGGTTGGATTCTACAAATATTATTCAACCCATTTTATCAATCATTACCAATATTGGTTATGACCATATGGAGTTTCTCGGAAATACGATCCCTCAAATAGCCAAAGAAAAGGCAGGTATCATAAAACATGGAATTCCTGTTGTGGTTGGTGAAACACAGAAGGAAACCAGTGACATATTTTTAAAAACAGCTTCTTCAAAAAATGCCCGGATTTTTTTTGCAGATTCATATTACAAAGCGGATTACTCCTTATTAACCCTTGATAATCATCAGTTATTTAATGTATATAAGAATAATAAATTGGAATATAGTAATCTGAAAACCGATCTTTTGGGCAATTATCAGCGGAAAAATGTCATAACAGCCTTAAAGGCGGTTGATGTAGTAGCGGATCAGGGATTAAACATGAATAGGGAACAAATTTATGCTGGTTTATCAAAAGTTATTTTAAACACGGGATTTTTTGGAAGGTGGCAAATAATTGATACGGATCCATTGGTTATTTGTGATACCGGTCATAACAGGGAAGGTTTGGCTGAAGTTTTCAGGCAGATCGGAAATATGGCATATAAACAACTGCATATAGTTTTTGGTGTAGTAAATGACAAAGATTTGAATTCTATTCTGGTGTTATTGCCCAAAGATTTTCAATATTATTTCACAAAAGCAGGTATCCCGCGTGCCATGGATGAAAACCAGCTTTCCCTGGAAGCCGGAAAAAGGGGTATTAACGGAAAGGCTTACCCAACCGTTTCGGAAGCATTAAAAGCTGCCAAAAGCCAGGCTTCAGGGGATGATTTAATTTTTGTCGGGGGAAGCACGTTTGTGGTGGCGGAAGTGATATAGGAAGATACCAAATTACTCACGAAGTGAATCACTTGAAAATGACCCTGTAAGGGTCAAATAAAGCATCAGTAATCAGCAGTGCAATCACAAACCTCCAATAAACTGATTTAGTTACATGCACCGCAAAGTACAAACCTTGAAAAATGAGTGTATCTTTCGCTCCGTTCAGGCCCTAAGGGTTTCTCCCGCAGGGACGCCTGTGGCGGAAAACCCTTAGGGTCTTTCCTAAAAATCATCTGGGATTGATATATAGTTAGTATATTTATAAACCCAACACAACTTAACCACAATGTCTGACAAACCGAACAAATTGAGACTTATAGGGATGAAATTCGTCTTGGATTTAAAGATGTCTTTGGAAGTACATATATTGTAGTATATCCATATCAAATAACAAAAAATACACATAATCTATTAATAATTGATGACGATACTACTATATATGGTGGTAGGGAAAAATTCTTACCTATCGGAATTAATATTGATGAATTGGAGAAGCGATATTTACAATATAGTGCAATATAGGGCTTCACAAAACTAATTTTAAATATTTTAGATTAAAAAATTTGGCACAAATGATTTTACAAATCTAATTTTATCTTTTTGTCCTGCTCTATGTGCTGTCAATGCAACTAATAATACAGTAATATGTGCAATAGTTGCATGGTTGCGATTGGCATGGTAACCTCGCACAGTTGGGTTTTGCATGGCAATGGATAGCAATCGTGAGAAAATTCGTTCCACTGAAGTACGTTTATTATAAAGTTCTTTGAATTTCTTCGTGCCGTAGTCAATTTCTGATCGGATGCTTGGCTCAAGTCGAATAAGCGCATTACATCCTATGCCGTTAATAAATTTTGGATGAAACAACGGGCACATAATATACTGATGTAGAATTTGTTTATCATAAATGATGGGACAGGTATATTGGCAATAAAGGATCCCTGTATTCTTAGGTCGCATCTTGCCTTTGCGATACATAGCAAGACCTGCTTCGCAGATCACTTTGTCGCCATTGATCTGGTATCCTTTAGGCTGTTCGTTTCTAGGATTATGCGGAATAATAGCCAATGCTTTTAGTTCTCTGATGATAAATTTAAGAAAGTCCTCGGAATCGAAATTAGCGTCACCTGTTACTATTTCTATATTTAAATTGAAAAAAAAATTTGCTTTTTGAATAAGTGCTTTTGCGATTCTGATTTCAGAGATATTTGCCTGTTTAGTGGTTTCCCAAATTGGAAGCTCAGTTGCTGTATCATTGATAACGTGATTTCGATATCCCCAGAAGTATCGGACTTCTTTTTTGAACGGAGTTGGGTAGTGAATCAAAACACCTAATCGAGTATCAGGATCACCAGCAGGTTTTTTGGTCTTATCAAATCTGTTTGCCATAGAGGTTTTTAAATTGTTCTCTTTTAATGGTGCGACAATAAGACAAGAATCAATGGCAATAGATTTGCCAGATATTACACCAGCTTTGATTAATTCTTGTACTAATTGTTGATGTAGTGCGTTGAGTTCATAATTTTTTGTATCGTGCAAAAACGATGAGAAGCGTTCAATTGAAGGTGCTGGTGCTAATGGGTTAAAACCTAAATCTTTGGAAACACTGGGATTATTATTGAGTTCAAAAGTCAAATCGGATAAAAATGGGAATCGTCTTAGCGATTTATAAATTAAGGCTTTAAGCAAGCTGTTTTTACTTATCGGACGTCTTCCAGTCTTAGGAATGTATTCTTCAAGCTTTGGTAAATTTTCAAAGAGCTTTTCATATTTTACCACAGGTGGTAAGTCGGCTGAGTCAAAAAGAAATTCTGAAAATGACATAAATGGTATCCTCTTGTTTTGTGAAAGTCTATAATGTAATCCATATTAGAAGAACCGTAGTATGACGGGAGACTGTCACGTACGGTTCTGAGAGAGGCTTGGGGTGAAATTCCCCTTGCCTACTCGATGCGTAGCCGTTATATTCATTTGGATTAATTTCTAAGACAAAAAATAAGATCATAGGGTTTACGGTTTTAGCTAAACGAGACAAGTTAGTTGAGCAATTTTCAGAAACTCATTTTAAGATAGATTTATATACCTTATGGGATAAATTTGAAGAAAGTATTGAAAAGTATAAAAATGATTTGATTAATAATAGCTTACTTAAATCAAAATTTGAATGTATGTTTAAATTTTATGGAGCAGTAAGAATTGATGAATGAAATACAGCGCAGAACAACTCAAATTGAGGGAGCTTTAATAAAAGATTTGTATTAATTCCAGGGGTAATTAGGTATTAACCAGGTCGGGATCGTTGCTTACAGGGCTTCTATTGAAACCAAAATTTTCAGATATACTTGTTTTTAAATAAAAAACCGGTATTTGCAGTACCAGCTTCAAATAAGGCGTTTAATGGATTTAAGCCTCATCTTTGAATTTTACTTCAATATCTGGATCTGGGAACTCATCCTGCAGTCCTACTCGGAGTATTTCTTTATTATTTATTCAATAGAACGGTTCTAAATTAGCACAAATAACAGACTAATACTTCACAATAGATATAAATAGGTATTATATTTGTAAACTAACCTATATGAGAAAATCTAACATTTTTAATTTCAACTACTTAAGCTTAATTTAAAAACATTTAATAAACTGTTATGATATGGAGGATAAAAGATGATACTTGTAGATGAAGAAATCAAGGAAGCTGTTAAAAATGGCGAGATTGTGGAGTTCACTAACTTTTCTGAGGAGTGTCTACAACCTGCAAGCTATGACCTTCGGGTTGGGGAAGAAGGATTCACTACATCAGCTGGAACCATAATCAATATTAAAAATGAAGAAGAACTGCAGATTCAGCCTGGTGATTTCGCACTTGTAATAACCCATGAAAAACTGAAGCTACCTGCTAACATGCTTGGCAGGTTTGGTCTTCGTTCGGCATATGCGCGAAGGGGACTATTGGCAACTGTAGGCCCTCAGATTGACCCTGGCTTTGAGGGCAAGCTGGTAATTGGTATAGTTAATTTCAGCTCTCAACTAATCAAATTACCTTATTTGACACCTTTCTGTACCGTAGAATTTCATAAACTGAAGAGAAAAGCTCTCAATCCTTATAATGGCCCATATCAGGGGCAAGAACATCTCACGAATGAAATCGTTAACAGTATACCCAAGGACCCACATCCGCTTGCTGTTATGTTGATTCGTCAACTCGTAGCGCTATCACCGTCATTAGGACCTGAAGAAGCGCCAGCTTTGCATCGAATAGAACCTCCGAGACATTCTTTGCCTTTCCAACGGGAGAAGCGAGCATTTGAACGTATTAAGCCAGAACTAATAAAGAAAAATTATGGACAATATGTAGTTATTCGAGAAGAAAAACCAGTTCTGTTTGGTGATAATAAAATTAAATTGGCTCAACAGGCTTATAAAAAATTTGGGTATGGCCCGCTTTATATTGGTTTGCTGAAAGAAGAGCTTGAAGTAGTACACCTTTCTACACCAAGAGTTCCTAGGAGGATGACATGAGTTATCCATACAACAATAACAGTTATGATCCTCCAGCTCCAGTTTTACCAATCACTATACGTGTTCCAGGTAATAGCATAAACCAGGTGGTGATTGATGCATTGATTGATACAGGAGCAGACATTACATGCCTTCCAGGAGCTCTTATTAAAGCACTTCATGCTGAGTGTGCGAGTAGCTATAATGTCTTGGGTATAAATGAAATGCCAATTGGTCCTGCTGATAGCTATTTTTTGGAGTTCGAAATAGCGTCTACAAAATTAATGTCAGAAGTTATCGCAATTGGCAATGAAACAATTCTGGGTCGTAACCTTATTAACGAATTTACCCTAAATCTCAATGGACCCTCTCAAAAATTGATCATCACATAAAACGCCGTAAAACTGGTATTAAGTATTGCTTAATGGGCTTTACATACAGCCATTTTTTCCTCAGATTGATGAAATGGGTAATTTTACAGGATAATTCACAAAAGGGTGATTTTAAGAACTTCTCTGCAGGGATCGGTTTCCATTATTCACCTTGTATTTTTTAATCACCCCGTAAATCTCTTTTTTGAATGATTCGATATCTCCGTTTCTTATCCAACAAATCAAACCTGATTTGAATCCCACACGGGTAAGGTTTTTATCATGATCAGTAAACAGTTCAATTTGACCGTTCCCAGGGATCATATATTTCTGTTTTTCCATTCGTACCAAGTTGGTAACCTCTGCGAATTTTCGCATAGGTCTATTC
>Ga0209986_10000875_pt1 | contig 29545 bp, 23 predicted proteins | sample BlataG_FD_183168 | JGI IMG/M metagenome (GOLD analysis project Ga0209986, IMG submission 183168) | Deep subsurface microbial communities from Black Sea to uncover new lineages of life (NeLLi) - Black_00105 metaG (SPAdes) (version 2) | ecosystem: Environmental > Aquatic > Marine > Oceanic >...
GATAGCTATCGGGTATCGGGTATCGGGTATCGGGTATCGGGATTGACCTTTGAACTTTCATATCTACTGTTTTTCAATTAGTTTACAAAGTTCTGTTCTTAATTCCCTTTTTTAATTCACCCTTTGAAATAATGCTTCGCATTAAATCTCCGATTTATTTCACAGGGTAAATTTGCGAAGCTATGTTCTCATCATAGAACTTTTTTACCAGGTAAATCGGCCTGTTTTGTGATTCCTTATAGGTCCTGAACACATATTCTCCCAGGACCCCCAGAAAAGTCAGCTGGATTGAGCCGAGGAAATAAATGCTTAACAAGGTAGAGGACCATCCCAATAATGCAAACCCGAATATTTTAGCGATCAATACATAGATGCCGGCGAGGAGGAAAACAACAACACCGAAAAGTCCAAGGAAAAGACAAATTTTAAGTGGGATCTTTGAAAAGGAAAAAATAGCATCTGATCCAAGCAGCCACAATTTCCAAATGTTCATTTTAGATTTCCCCTTTTTCCTTTTTTCACGAACATATTCAATATATCCCTGTTTAAATCCCACAAAAGATCGTAATCCGGGCAGGTATCTTATTTTTTCTTTTAAAGTTAGTAAGCCATTCAGGGCATTCCTGTTCAGCATTGAGTAATTTCCGATATTTTCAATTTCCCTTAGCCCGGATATCCTTTTAAAAAGCTTATGAAAAATGTATGTCAACATTTTTCTTCTTATGTTTTCCCTTCTTGATCTCCTTTTGCCATTAATAACTTCGTATTCCCCCGATTTCAGTTTCATATACATTTCTATGAGTAGTTCCGGAGGGTCTTGCAGATCACCATCCATCATGGCAATATAATCACCTTTAGCATGCTCTAATCCTGCGGTTAATGCAGCCTGATGGCCGAAATTTCTTGAAAGGGAAAGAATCTTGAGCCGCCTGTCTTTTTCACGATGCTTAAGCAGTTTTTCCAGGCTTATATCCTGACTTCCATCATCAACAACAAGTATTTCAAAGTCATCTGTTATTTCTGCCAAAACCTTAATTGACCTTTCAATAAGTTCATCAATTAGAGATTCTTCATTGTAAATTGGTATCACCAATGAGATCATAACATACAAATATCTAATCACAAATCAATCCACACGTTACCTTTCTTATCTGATTCCACTGCACTTTCAATAAATTTCATTCCTCTCACACCGTCGCAGATTGTTGGGAATTCTCCGTCGAAATATTTTTCGCCTCTAATAGCCTTAGCGGTGCCTTTATAAATATTTCCATAAGCTTCATATATCCCTTCAGGATGCCCGGGAGGCATAACATGACTGATTTCAGCAAAACCGGAGTTGAAATCATGGGCTGGTTTGTATATCTGAATGGGTTTGTCATCACTTAAAAGGTAAAGATAATTTGGATTTTCCTGCTCCCATTTCAAACTTGCATTAGAACCATAAACAGCAATGGAAAGGTTATTTTCTTCACCTCCTGCAACCTGACTTGCGCGAATGACACCGCGAAGGTTTTCCCTAAAACGTAACAGCACAGTTCCATCGAGGTCAAGCACTATATCTTTTTTAACATTATTAAGGTCCGCCAGCACCTTTTCAACTTTCAGTCCGGTTGTATATTCAATCAGGTTAAAAGCATGAACACCTATGTCGCCCATACAACTACTGGCTCCGGCATATTTAGGGTCCAATCGCCAGACACCGGTGATCCTTGAATCTTTTCCATGTATGATGGAATTAATCCATCCTTGATAGTACTGAGCATCCACGCGTTGAATTTCGCCTAAAATGCCCTGTTTAACAAGTTCACGCATTTGCCGGACCATAGGATAACCAGTATAGGTGTGTGTCAGACAAAATACAACTTTGTATTCCTTTAGAAGTCGATTTAGATCTTCAGCCTCTTCCACACTGGTAGTCATGGGTTTTTCACAGATTACATGGAATTTATTTTCGATAAGTTTTTTTGCAAATTCGTAATGCAGGTAATTTGGTGTCACAATTGCAACAGCCTGTATCCGGTCTTTTTCAGGTAGTGCAAGCTCTCCTCCAATAAATTCATCTATGGAAGCATAACACCTGTTGAGGTCAATACCTTCCAGTTTTGCAAATTCTTTACCTTTTTCATAATCCACGTCAAAAACTCCTCCCAATAATTCGTAATCATTACAAATTCTGGAGGCACGGCGGTGAGCATCCCCGATAAATGCCCCAATACCACCTCCTATCATTCCCAGTTTAATTTTGTTCAAATTTTTCATTTTTAAACGGTCATTTTATTAATCAACTTTTTAATCAGTCAAATTATCAAGTTTGGGATTTTTTCTTATGAGCAATATATAACAACCCAAAAGCGATAATCAGTAATGCGGGCAATAAGGCCATATAACGTAAGGTTTCGACCCCTGAACCTGATATATCCATGAATTTCCCCATAATAGGCAATACAATTGCTGCGGATAAAAAGCCAAGTCCTCCCATCAGGGAAAGTCCCAGTGCTCCGCTTTCAGGAATATTTTCAGAAACGAAGCCGATCATGGTTGGCCAGAAATAACAGATTCCGATGGCAAATACTGCCGCAGCAATAAAAGTTGAATATCCCTGGGCATAGCTTAGCCAGATCAATCCGAGGAACGAGAAAATCGCAGAGAAAAATAACATTCCACGAGTACTAAGTTTATGAACTATCGGACCTGCAAAAACTCGTCCAATAGCCATAATTCCGCTTATGAATGCCAATACCAGCAGAGCTGATACTCCGGTGCCCTTCAACAATGATTCAATACGCTGGTTTGTTCCTAACTCGGTAGCAGCAGTAAGCAGCATCAGGAATCCCATAAGAAGAAACAGGGGAGTGATTACTGCCTTCCACATGTCTTTGTTGGATACTCCCATTTCAACGCGTTCAGTTTGGGGTATTTTTTGTCCGAAAAACATTACGCCGTATATTACTAATGGAATGAAAAGCATAGCAACGTAAACATGCCAGTTTAAGTTCAATTTATCCATGATCAGGTATCCGATGATAGCGCCTATTACTATTCCTGCCGGCCACCATACGTGAAAACGGTTAAGCATTTTTATTTTTTCGTTGGGAAACATGGAGGCAACCATAGGATTAAGAGAAGCTTCAACCATCCCGTTTCCAATACCAATTGCAAGGGTTCCGAAGAATAATGTCCAGAAATCATGAGCAAGAATGGTTCCCGTTATTCCAAGAGTATGACAGATGAAGGCAGTCCAGATGATTCGTTTTATCCCCAGATAATCCACGAGTGGTCCCCCAATAAACATCGCGAGGGTAAAACCCCAGAAGGCAGGACCAAAAGCCCAACCGATTTCCTCCAGAGTTAATCCATAACCCTCAGGGCCAAATACGGTTTCCAATCTTGCTCTAAGAGCAAATGAAATTGCAGTTACAATCAGAGCGATGCAGCTTGCAAAAAATAAACGTTTAGAATTAATTTGATTTGTCATAGTGTTTTATATTTAATGATTACTACTCAAAAGCCGAGTCGAAAGAAATCTCTGAAGGATTAAAGTCAACATTTTTAACATACTGGCAAGCTTCCCGGGCTCCCTCTTCCCGGTCCATTCCACTATCTTCCCATTCCACAGACAGCGGTCCCTTGTATTGAATTCTGTTCAGAGCCCGGATAATTTCCTCAAAATCGATACTTCCGCGGCCCAAGCTTCTGAAATCCCAGAATCTTCTTCTGTCACCAAACCCGATATGGCCGCCAAAAACTCCGGCTTCGGTTGGCACCGGTGACCATCCTACATCTTTCATATGAACATGAAAAATCCTTTCCTTAAACCGGTAGATAAACCCGACATAATCCACTCCCTGGTAACCAAAATGGCTCGGATCATAATTAAATCCAAACGCAGGATGGCAATTTATGGCTTCCAGGGTGCGCTCAGCCGAAACAATATCAAACGCAATCTCGGTAGGATGCGCTTCCAGTGCAATTTCACTTCAACTTTTTTGAAATTCATCCAATATGGGTTTCCACCTGTCACTAAAATCCTGATAGCCTTTCTTAATCATTTCAGGCGAGACCGGCGGAAAGGAATATAAAAGATGCCAGACAGAACTTCCGGTGAAACCATTAACAATGTTAACGCCCAGTCGATTGGCTGCCTGTGCGGTTTTGATCATCTCTTCAGCCGCCCGCTGTCGCACACCCTCCGGATCGCCATTCCCCCAAACATAATCAGGTAAAATGCCTTTATGCCTTTCATCTATATTATCACATACAGCCTGTCCAACCAGATGGGAGGATATGGCAAACAATTTTAAATCATGCTTTTTTAAGATTTTAAGTTTTTCGTTGCAGTAGGCCTCGTCAGCCTTATCGACCTCAAAATGATCGCCCCAACAGGCGAGTTCAAGGCCTTCGTAACCGAAAGATTTTGCCTTTTGGCAAATGGTTTCGAATGGGAGATCAGCCCATTGTCCGGTAAAAAGTGTAACTGGTCTAGCCATAATCGATGTTTTTATGTAAAAGTCAATCTGAATCTTAAATTTAAGTATTAAATAGTCGAGTTCAAAACAAAATTTTATAATTATCAGTAACAGAATAAATAATGCAACGGGATGTGTGGGTTTTTAAATTTTAGGTAATTCCCATGGAGAACTGTATTCCGGACTTATTAACTGGTTTGCGGTAATGTTACCAGTAAACTCATTGGTTTTCTTATCCCATTTCAGCCTTTCTCCCGTACGGAAAGCAAGGTTTCCCATATGGGCAACCATACCAACCTCTTTACCCATCTTTACCGTACAATTTGGTTCTCTTCGGGATTTAATACACTCGATAAAATTTTGAACGTGCTCTGTAAATCCACCAGTACCTGGTTGGGGTGGGACTTCCTCCATTTTAAATTCGTCTTTGTTCAATTTTTCGGGATAAACTTGCCATCCATTGCGGGTAACGATCAGTGTTCCGTTATTACCCTGGAAAGCAACTCCATGACTTCGGTTTTCAGGCCCTTTGCCCAGGCAAACAGAATGCTCCCAGCTAATCACATAATCCTCATATTCATATAAAACCTGAAGGGTATCCGGGGTTTCCCTGGCACCATCGGGATAAGAAAATTTGCCTCCCATTGCAGTTACAGCATTTGGTGTTTTTGCCTGCATGCCATAAAGGGCAAAATCAAGCATATGAACTCCCCAATCCGTCATAAGGCCACCCGCATAATCCCAATAATATCTGAAATTATAATGAAACCTGTTTTTATTAAAGGGTCGTTTTGGCGCCGGGCCAAGCCATAATCCGTAATCGACTCCATCCGGTACCGGTCCGTTTTCCACGACCGGAAGTTTGGGTTTTCCGGTATAAGCCCAAGCTTTAACCCTGCTTATTTTCCCTAATTTACCTGTATGGACAAATGCCATAGCATCCTGCCAGTGTTTTCCGCTCCGTTGCCATTGACCAACCGTGACTATCCTTTTATATTTCCTGGCTGCTTTTTCCATTATCTGACATTCAGCAATAGTATTTGCCAATGGTTTTTCCACAAAAACATGTTTGCCGGCCTCTAATGCCATCACCATCATTATGCAATGCCAGTGGTCAGGTGTACTAATAATAACTGCTTCAATATTTTTGTCCTCAAGCAATTTCCGGAAATCTTTGTATAACCTGGGCTTTATTCCTGTTTGCTTTTCAATTTGTGCCGCTCTTCCATTCAGTATAGTTGTATCCACATCACACAGAGCTGCACACTCAACATTCGGCTGGGAAAGAAATTGCCTTATATTTGCAAAACCCTGGTTCCTGATTCCAATTGCACCTATAACAAGCTTGTCATTCTTGTCGGAACAACTTACCTGACCAGGAAGTATTGATGCCAGACTTGTCCCGGCAACGATTTTCAGACTGTTTTTACAAAATTTTCTTCTTGAAGGTTCCATTTTCAAAATGAATTACAGATTAACGAAAGTTTTTCTCTGGTTGCTATTAAAAGCGAAAGAGGTTATAACTCCCTGATCCAGATATTACGATATTGTATGGGATTCCCATGATCCTGCAATAAGAGGGGCAACTTGCTTTCATGATAAAGGTATTCCGGATAACCCTGATATACTGTTGGCCCTTTTAGCTCAATATGATTCTGGATAAGTAAACCGTTATGAATAACCGTAATATATCCGGGATCTTTCAGGGTTTTGTCCGCGTTAAACTCCGGAGCCTGGAAAATTATATCGTAGGTTTGCCATTTCCCCGGTCTCCTGCAGGCATTAACCAGAGGACTATACTGTTTATAAATACTCCCTGCCTGACCATTATAATAGGTTTCGTTTTCCCAGGAATCCAAAACTTGTACCTCATAAAGGCCCATTAGATATACACCGCTGTTTCCCCTTCCTTGTCCTTCACTTTCAATCTTTTTAGGGGTTCTCCATTCAATATGGATCTGGACATCTCCGAAAGGCTGAACCGTTTGAATATTGCCGGTTCCTTTTCCAACCTCCATAGCTATACCTTTGATTTTCCATTGAACTCCACCATCCCGCCCGGACCACTTTGAAAAATCTGATCCGTCAAACAGAACAATGGCATCGGAAGGAGGGCTGAACTTTTTTCCCGGGATTACAACCTCAGGCTTTACGGACCAGTCTTCTGTTTCCTCAGGCTCCTGAGAATAGCTATAAGCTGGTATTAAAAAAATAATAAACAGGGAATAAAAACGAATAAATGCTTTTTTATTTACAAACATAGATAAAAAATTTTATGACTAATCAATTCTGTAAAGAAACTTATTATCGATGTAACACATTTAACAGTTCAGGTTCATTACTCATAAATCACATCCTGTTAGAGATTTAAATATTATTAATACGTTTATTGTTTTAAAATAATCGACCCAGGCGGGGTCTCATTATTGTGACCCCGCCTGGGTCGATCCTCTTCGTTTTTGATTTAAAGTAATGCACACGAAGTTTGTTCTTATCATGAATAATATGCATTTCTTTATTATTGTATTATTTTCACAAAATGTTATGATTGCTATTCAGCTTTCAGTCTTTCAAGCGCAAAGGCTGCCATCTCGGCTGTAGCTTCTTCTTTTGCCAGTTTTTCCAGGGTTGGGATTGATTTTCCTGATCCCATCAAGCTTAATTCTCTGCAAATAAAATTTTTACTGTCAACAGTTGCCTCGGAATTTAAAAAATCAAGCATTTTCTTTTCAAATTCTAATAGTGTTTCGGGCGAACCATCCGACTTCCTGATCCTGTTTGACAGATCAGAGATGTATTTTATGCTCATCCCGGTTTTATACCGTGATATTTTTGCCATAAGTTCATCGAGGCTTAGCGGAAGGAAGTTTTCCCATTGATGAGTACTAACCGCATTTGGGAAATCGACAGGAACAGATTGGGTTACTGAACCAGTAGCTGCCCACTCAGCGCCTCTTTGAAAAGTAGTAATAAAGCCAACACATTCAAATGCGGATTTTTCTTCATCACTAACGGTATACCCCATGGCTGTATGAAAAACCCTGCCTTCACCGAATTCAACGGTAAAAAGGATGGGCTCATGCCTTCCCGTTCCATCTTTTAACGAATCAGAAAAGGCGGTCGAAAGAACCCTGACGTTTTGAGCCGGTCCTTTTAGTCTGTTTATGATTATATCATCTGCATGCATCCATTTTTCAGGCAATCCACGGGTGACCGGATGTGCCGTATCCCTGTTAACAACCTGGTATGCCTCTGCTTTTAAAAACAGTTTTCCATAACCCTGACTGGTATCGGTTACAAATTCATTCTCCTTCCAATAGAGATAATTACCCGGCATTTCGTCCCGGTTTTTCCATCCACCCAGACCGATAATCTCATGGTATTCTTTCCAATCGGGAAAAGCACTGTTTGCTGATTGGAAGACTATTACACCTCCTCCGGTCTTTATGTAATCCACGAAAGATATTCCGGTTTGCTCCGGCCAGGGATCTCCGTTATAATTTAAGACAACTACATCATAGTTAGAAAAATTGGGATTAAACCCTGACATATCTTCTCCTTGCTTTGGACTGATATGTACGTTAACCCTAAAAAGACCGGAATTTTCTAAAATCTGCTTAAGTGCCTCACTGCTTGCCTCCCAATTAAATGTATTCTGTCCTGTAACGATAAGAACCTTATGTTTTGGTTGTTGCTGGCAGGCATTAAATAATGTGGAGGTTAATAATAAAGCAATTGGAATTATTAACAATTTTGACCAAACAGAAATTATTTTTTTCATAATAGTATGTTCATGTATCGGAATTTCAAAATTATTCATTGATATACACCATGTATATCATTTTAATAATCATTCTCGTATTAAAGGCTAAGGCTAAGGCTGAGGCTAAGGGAATTGACTGCTCATTTTAGACTTATTAAATTCAATTTGTCTCATTTTTTTATTTTTTAAACATACCTTTCTTGTTTTCTTTTGTTTATTTATTTGAAATTTTCCAGCATTTTTTTTATAGTTTCAGCATTCTTTAGCTTGTATCTATTTTAATCTGCCTTGAAGGTGTTACCTCGTCAGGCTTTAGCCCTAATTTTTTATTCATGTCATATTGATATGTGAAACAAACAAAAACTAAAACCATCTCTATATTGCAAACCTCACATACTAAAGGGTCTTTTCTTTCTCCCGGAGAATCAATCCATTGCTTTTTATCTAAGCTTAAACCTTCTGCTGTAATCAATACATGGAAGTGGGGATGGTATTTTAAATCACTACCAAAGGTGTGAACTATGCAATAGATGCCTGGTGTATAGCCTCCATATTTCTTCGTCCATGATTGCAGGGAGATAGATACACTTCTAAACATCAGTCCTAACATAACTTTTGGATTGGCAAGGGTTATACTTCTTAATTGCCAGGGAACAGTGAATACCAAATGATGATAATCTACATCTAAAACATCTGATAATCTCTCATTCGTCCATTTATCGGTCATTATTTTACCACAACTATTACAAAACCTGCTCTTACAACTATGTGGTATTAACCTTACTCTACTGCACCGCATGCATTTATACATATGAAATACTAACAGAGGTGTACGGCACTTTAATATCTTATTCACATTTTCATATACCACTTCTCGGATGTTGCCTGTATACCATTTAACATAGTTAGCCCAGTATAATCTAAATATAATACTCAGGCTTATTTTTCCCGTTATATATTCCATGGATATTTCCTGGTCTGCTCAACGGATTTTATCACTCCTTCACTTCGTTTCGGACTTCGGCCGACAAAGTCGGCTTCGTCCGAGGACGTAGGCGGGCAGGTAGTGAATCCAAATCATCTATTACCTCTTTGTACTAATGATTTAATTCTTCTTTATTTTCTTTTTTTCCTTAGCCTTAGCCTTAGCCTTAGCCTTATTCCACAATCATTCAAATTTAGTAGTTTCATTTGAATAGTATTAACCTTTTTAATTACTTTGCGAAGCTATGTTCTAATCGAACTCCCAGGGCTTCCTGTATGGCCTGAACAACAGTCGGTTTGCAATCTCATTTCCAATGAATTGCTCTTTAACCGGATCCCATTGAACCTTTTTCCCGGTAAGCATGGCTATTTCACCTATCAATGCAACGCTTATCGAGCGATGGGCAATTTCAGCAGGTGTGATGGTTTCTTTTCTTGATTTCACACAATCGAGAAAATTTTGATAGTGATCCTTGCTTTTATATAATTTGATATCATCCTCTCCAATCTTCTCATCAAGGATTTTTAGGTCTTCTGCCGTAAGACCGCGGCGGTCGACGCTGATCCAGCCTTTTTCGCCATACCATGTTGTTCCCATACCATGAGCCAGACGACTACGGTTAGCCACCCTCATTTCCATTCCATTTTCGTAAACAAAGTGGATGTCATATTCCACAGGTACATCATAAATCCCTTCACGAGGATAGATTCCTTCACCTTCAACTTCAACCGGACCGGACCGGTCAAGTCCAAGCCCCCAATGGGCAATATCCACATGATGTCCGGCCCAGTCGGTTAATTGACCACCCGAATAATCCATTATCCACCTCCAATCCCAATGACAAACACCACGGTAAGAACGTGTCGGGGCAGGCCCCAGCCAGAAGTTCCAGTCTAAACCCTCCGGAACCGGCATAACAGGAGGAGTTCCGATGGATTTTCCGCCATCAGGCAGTCCGACTTCAACGTAGGTAATCTTTCCAAGCCTGCCATTCCTAATCAATTCACAGGCATGGTGAAAATTCGGAACTGACCGTTGCCAGCTACCTGTCTGCCAGATGATATTATTTCTCTCTGCAGCATCAACAATAGCCCTGCCTTCTTTAATTGACCTTGCAAGAGGTTTCTCGCCGTAAATGTCCATACCCTTATTTGCAACGGCAACTGAAATTATCGCATGCCAGTGATCCGGTAAAGCAATACTTACAGCATCAAGTTTTTCATTTTCAAGAAATTCTCTGAAGTCATGGTATGTTCTGCAGTCAGAATTCTTATAGGTTTGATCAATCAGTTGTTTGGCTTTATTGTTGCGCTTCTCATCCACATCACACACAGCAACAAATTGTGTCTCTTTCTTTTTAAGGAAATTAATCATATTACCTGTTCCCTGGCTGCCAACACCAATGGCTCCCATAACAATCCTGTCGCTGGGTGGAACCTGTCCGTTTTTACCTAAAGCCGAAGCAGGAACAATGTGTGGAAATACAGTAATTCCTAATGCGGTAGTTACTGTTGTTTTGATAAACTTCCTGCGGTTTGATTTATTTTTTGTGTACAAAGTATTAAAATTTAAAAAACTTAAACATTAATCGGTGTTCCGGGTACCGGAAATTCAAATTCCATATTTACAGGTCCCATTTTATATTCAGTAGGGCCAAGACGCTGGTCTGAGTTCATGATTTCATCCCAGGTAATTCGTTTTCCTGTGTAGGCAGCCTCCCTTCCCATAATGGCTGTTAATGTTGACAGAGCAGTTTGTTCTGCTTCATTTACATATTGATTTGTTCTGATTGCAGTTACAAGGTGTATATGTTCCTGAAGATACGCTGAACCAGCTTCTTGTTTTAAGGGGTCATCTTTATTTTCCTTTGTATATTCGTATTCCCATATCACTGAACCGTTAAAGTTATAGATTTTATTTGCATTATGAGTACAAATTGAATATCCTTTGGTTCCAACCACTACTTCACCAACCCCATCGGCACAACCGTCTATTTGGCGGCACATGCTGTGGGAGCTCAATCCGTTTCCATAGTCGAAATCTATACTGAAAAAGTCATATTGATCACCGGTTACCCTTCTGTGTCTTCCTCCGTATCCGATTGCACTTGACGGGTGTTTTCCGGTAAACCAATTTATTACATCGATATTATGCACATGTGTATCAAGGATGTGATCGCCACTCAACCAAATGAAGTTATTCCAGTTCCGGAGCATGTATTCCATATCAGACCAATCTTTCTCCCGGGTACGTAACCAGACATGGGACTGATTCCAATAAGCTTTGGCGGCAACAATCTCACCAATAGCACCATTAGCAACCTGCTTATAGGTTTCAATATAATCCTGTTGATGCCTTCTTTGTGTACCGGTAATTACACATAAACCCAGTGATTCAGCCCTTTTGGCTGTGCTAAGGATGGATCGTATTCCGACCGGATCAACAGCCAATGGTTTTTCCATGAACACATGTTTCTTGCTCCGGATAGCTGCCTTAAAATGTTCCGGTCTGAAGTGCGGAGGGGTGGCAAGAATGACCACGTCAACATCGGTTTCCATCAATTTTTTATAGGAATCAAATCCCACAAAGCAGTTCTCTTCAGGAATTTCGATGTCAAATTTTTTAAACCTTTCCCTGCAGGCATCGATTCTCTCCTGAAAAACATCAGCTAATGCCGTTACCTCCAGGTTTGGACCAGCCCCCAAAAAATTAAAAGCTGCTCCGGTACCCCGATGTCCTGTGCCAATAAGTCCGGCTTTCAATTTCCTGCCATCCGGAGCATGGTCTAATAAAGGTGGTAAACCCAGTTCTTTATGTGATTTCTTCTTGCTACAGGAAGATAAAATCGATCCAGCACCCAACGCCCCAACTACACCTGTAAATGCTGTTGTTTCTAAAAATTTTCTTCTGCTGTAACTGTTTTTGTTATTCTCCATCTTTGAAAAGATATAATTGTTTTAATATTTACTTAATTTTCAATTATAAGTTCTTTTTTAATTTAAAAATCTAAGCCCTATTATTCATAAACTATAGATGAGTCCAGTTTAAAAAGCGGTCAGACGACTTTATCAAATAAAATATAAAAATTAAACATCATATAATCAATTCATTAAAAAAGTCGTCAGACCGCTACATCTGGTAATCAAACCTTTTTATACCGGACTCATAGATTAAAAAAAATATCAATAGCCCCGTCCTTTAGGGCGGGGTTTGAAAAGAAACCAACTCCCCTCCATCAAAATTTATTTTTTTGATTAGTATAACAGCAAGCCCAAATTCTATTAATAAAGTAAATGTTTGTTATGGCTCTTTTTCAAAGATAGTGCGGAAATTATTATTTCCAGACCTCTTCTCCATACTTCCAACCATCGCGGACTGGCTCTTTAATATATTTATCGAACTCCGGATGGTTTGTAGCCTTCATATTCTTAGCATCATATTCAATACGAGAGTTTGTTTTCTGAGCCAAGACTGCCACAAGAGCCATTTCATTTAAACGTGTAGAGTAGTCGAAGTTTGAACCCGGCATTTCTCCAACACCTTTAATAGCATCTATCCACTCTTTTTGAGGGTTCTCCTCTTCAACACGTGGAATTGTTTTAGCAGGCGGATTTTTTTCAAATTCCTCCCATTCCTCCGCTGGTAACAGTAGTTTTGGATTATTTGGACGACCACCGGTCATTAGTGAGATTTTATCACCAACCATTATCATACCATTGCCAGGAAGCACTTCCATATTGAATTCAGGTCGAATCTCGGGCTTTAGTCCGCCTTCGTACCACTTAAGAGTAACAGGAGGTTTACTCCCACGTTTAGGAAAATCTAAACGTACAATTGATGAGTCGTTTACAAATCCTTCAGGTGTCTCAGGACGAAACTCAGAATCTGCAACATCAGGCATACCAAGATCAAGCGACCAGAAAGGAGCGTCTAATGTGTGGTTCGACCAGTCACCTAACTCACCATTTCCAAAATCGTACCAACCTCTCCAGTACTTCGGGATATAACAAGCATTATAAGGACGATATTGAGCAGGGCCGAGCCATACATCCCAATCTAAGGTTTCCGGTATCGGCATCTCTTTTGGTGGATAGCTGTCAGGCTTAACAAAATATCCTCTGGGGTTGAACACCGGCCCATCAAACCATGCTAACACCTCGGTTACATTTCCCAAGAGCCCTGCTTCATACCACTCCTTTACCAAACGGATACCATTTGTTGCATGACCCTGATTACAAGTCTGAGTTATCACTTTGTAGTAATGAGCTGCCTTTTGCAGTGTTCTTAGTTGCCAAATGTTATGAGCCAAAGGTTTCTCACACGCAACATGTTTCCCTAATTGCATTGCAGTCATTATTGCCGGAAAGTGAGTATGGTCTGGTGTGCAAACCATTACTGCATCAATCTCCTTGTGCATTTTATCGAACATTACTCTGAAGTCTTTAAACCTTTTAGCGTCAGGGTATGCTTCATATGTTCGTGCAGCTCTAACATCATCAACATCACACAGGGCTACTATATTGTCTTGGTTTTCGGGAGTAGTCCTTAACGCGTTAGAGATATTGGTCCAACCTTGACCACCAACTCCTATAACTGCAATGTTTAGCTTTTTGTTTGCAGAACGACTGAACAGGTTAGGTAAAAACATAGTGCCTACTGCAGCAACAGTTGTTCTCTTGAAAAATGATCTTCTGGAAAGTTCTTTCATAGTTCTAATTGTTTTGGTTGTTAATATTACTGAGTCCAATTTAACCTGAATTATTCAAATATTGAGCTAAAGCCCTAATATATTGCTCATTAACTAATCCCAGCCTTAAGGCTGGGGTTAAGCAAAAACAGTATATATCAGGACTTTAGTCCATAATTTTAGAAGTTTATGAACTTAGCCCCGATACCCGATACCCGAAACCCGATACCCGATAGCTATCGGGTATCGGGTTTCGGGTTTCGGGGCGATCTCACGTAAGTAATTAATCAGGTTAGATTTAGTCCATAAAAAAAGACTTTTTTACTGTTTAAGATTCAGAAACGAAGATAAATATTATCTTGTCAAATACCAAATATCCGACCTACCTGGGCCTCCCTTCCGGGAGGTGAACCGGCAGAGGCATACGCCCACCAACTTCGTGTCGCCATGCTCCTACACTAAAGCTTCTGCGCAAGCGTAAGCTTTAGCATAGGTGGGCTTTATTAACAAATTACAATAGGGTAAGCGGGTTGAATCCATTCTTCGACTGGTAAATATTTACTTTCACTGGCCCAGACAATGCCCCTTTTTGTAATTTCTAACGCTTCAGGAACACTGAAATCCACTGCCTTGTGACCAAGGGAGGTATAGAACACTCGTCCTTTACCATACATTTTTTTCCATACAACCGGTACTACACAACCATTTATCCAGTCAGCATGGTCAGCATTAAATGTTGTTGTAGCAAGCACTTTTACATTAGGATCGACATGCATATAATATTGCTCAGAGTGCATTTTGAAATCGGGAATACTTCTTGTAACCGGATCGATATGATCCTCAATATTTACTTCATAATCGATTACACCACCGGGATGCGCCACCCACTGCCCACCAACCATAAATTGGTATTCGACATTATTGCGGAAAGAATCCGCCAACCCGCCATGCCAGCCGGCTAATCCAACCCCATTACGGACAGCATTCAACAGTGCTTTTTCCTGCGGCCTTGTAATGGTACCCATAGTCCATATCTGGATTATCAGATCAACTGAACTCATCAACTCCACGTCAAGGTAAGCATCAAGTGTATCTGAAACTGTGACCTTTGCTCCCTGCTCTTCAAGCCATGGTGCGAATATATCGATACACTTTTTGGGCTCATGCCCCATCCAGCCGCCCCAGACCATTAACACAGATTTGCCCTGAAGAGAGAGTGATTTTGGATTATTTGTGGTTATCTGAGAAAAGGTTCTGGCTGATATCAAAGTACCAGCGCTTGTTAATGCAATTTTTTCAAGAAATTTTCTTCTGCTTAATGAATGTTGTTCCATTTTGATTAGTTTTTAAATTAAAGTTTAAGAAATATGTTTTCAATGATACTACTAGTTCCACCCTTCCCGGCAAGAATGTCTGACCGATTCACGGGCAGATTCTTCTGCGTTAAATTCTTTCCGGTCATCGTAGAATTATGGTTGTCCTTCAATCTTTTTGTACTGATTTTTTTCTGTTGTTTTTGTTTGAATTCATAGGGGGATACTTTTTTTGGTTGTTATCAAAACCATTAGAAAATTTGAAATTTACAAAAAAATCATGAAAGAAGCAGGTATACAGCCTGAAGTAATTAGGGCGGGAAATGCAAATATGTTCTTAAGTCCTGTTTTTTGTGAGGCTTTATCAAATCTCATGGGAGCAGTTATTGAATTGTACAATACCGATGGTTCTTAGGGGGCAGCCAGGGGTGCATGTTATGGAACAGATTATTATTCATCATTTAATGAATGTTTTCTGAATTTGAATAAGATCAGAATGTTTGAACCGGAAGCCAAAATCCAGCAGGAATATAATGCAATATATGGAGATTGGAAAAATTTATTAATGAAGTTCCTTGCAAATCAAGTCTGATCTCAGCCTTGTGCTACAATCAAACAAATTTAACACATCTCTTTAAATTGTCTTTTATGATTATTTCCAAAGTTTTTCCATCTCTTCAAGTGTTTTTCCTTTCGTTTCAGGAACCATCTTCCAGACAAACAGTGCAGCAAGTATTCCCATAATACCATAAATCCAGTAAGCAAATCCGTGATGAAAAATACCGGTCAGTGAGGATGATTTATCCATTATCGGGAAGGTCCAGGATACGAAATAATTGGATATCCATTGAGCGGCTACTGCTACTGCCATAGCCCTGCCCCTTATCCTGTTCGGAAAAATTTCAGAAAGTAAAACCCAGGTAACAGGTCCCCACGACATGGCAAAAGAAGCAACATAGGTCAACATGAATATCAGTGCGCCTATTCCCATCATCTGAAAGTAGAAAACAAAACCAAGGGAAATCATACTGACAGCCATACCTAAAGCTCCTGTGATTTGCAGGGGTTTACGTCCGTATCTGTCAACTGTCAGAATTGCTAATACGGTGAAAGTGAGATTAATAGCACCCACTAAAACTGTTTGCAACAAGGCTGCATCGGTTCCTGATCCTATATTCCTGAATATCTCAGGTGCATAGTACAATACCACGTTTATACCGACAAATTGCTGAAAAACAGAGAGAAGAACGCCAATCACGATAATAAGTATACCAAAGGAGAAAAGTTTTCCTGATGTGCGACCTGGACCTGAAATGGATTTCTCTATTTCGATAAGCTCATTTTTCCCTTTTACCTCACCATTGATACGAACCAATACTTTTTTAGCTTTTTCAGGAAGATCTTTGAGCATTAGCCAGCGGGGACTTTCCGGAATAGAAAACAGCAACCCGAAGAATAGTAAAGCAGGTATTATTTCGGAAGCAAACATCCATCTCCATCCCATCTCATGCAGCCATGTATCGTTGCCCTGCCTTGCAATAGAGTAATTGACAAAGTACACGACCAGCATACCGAAAATAATGGCAAACTGGTTCCATGATACTAAATATCCTCTTTTTTCAGCCGGCGCTATTTCGGCAATATACATTGGTGAAAGCATGGATGCCAATCCGACACCAATGCCTCCAAGGATACGGTATAATATGAAATTTGACAGAAAGGAATGATCACCTTTCCCTATGCCGGCAAAGCCTATTTCGGGCCAGGCGGAGCCTATTGCTGAAATAAGGAAAAGGAGGGCTGCCAGCTTCATGCCGGTGCGCCTTCCCAGCCTGAGTGCTAAAATTCCACCACTCATACCGCCAATTATGCATCCGATCAGTGCGCTTGACACAGCAAATCCAAGCAGGGAGTTTGCAGCCAGTTCGTCAAGCAACCGGGGATCGACAAAGAACTTTTTTAATGACCCGACAGTTCCGGAAATCACTGCAGTGTCATACCCGAATAGCAACCCGCCAAAAGTAGCCACTATAGTGATCATGACTACATATCTAATGCTTGTTTGTTCCTTCATGATATTCTTAAATGTACAAATTGAGTAATTGTTCGTAAAGTTCTTGTTTCCCACTGATCTGTTTCAGTTCGCCGGTTGTTTTTGCATATTCATACAGATCCTTGAAAGTGAGTTTTCCGGCTTCAAACTCAGCGCCTTTTCCTGAGTCGAATGAGGCGTAACGGACTGTACGCCATTTTTTATAATCAGAACCGGTAAGTATTTTATCAGATATGATCAGGGCGCGTGCAAAAACGTCCATAGCGGCAATGTGGGCAATAAAGAGGTCGTCAGGGTCAGTGGAATTCCTGCGAAGTTTTGCATCAAAATTTACTCCTCCCGTAGTAAAACCACCTGCTTCCAGAATGACAAGCATGGCTTCAACTGTTTCTGTAATATTTATTGGAAACTGATCGGTATCCCATCCGTTTTGATAATCGCCGCGATTTGCATCGATACTGCCCAACAAACCTGCATCGGCAGCCATTTGTAATTCATGTTGAAAAGTGTGTTGTGCAAGTGTGGCATGATTTACTTCAATGTTCAGTTTAAAATCGTTATGCAGATTATAGTGACGAAGGAATCCGATAACAGTTTCAGCATCGAAGTCATATTGGTGTTTTGTTGGTTCCATCGGTTTCGGTTCAATCAGAAATGTTCCGGTAAAGCCCTGTTGGCGTCCATAATCCCTGGCCATGGTCAAAAACATTGCCAAGTGCTCTTTCTCACGTTTGGTATTTGTATTGAGTAATGACATATAACCTTCACGTCCTCCCCAAAACACATAATTTTCACCGCCCAGGGCAATTGTAGCATCAATAGCATTCTTTACCTGGGTTGCGGCATGTGTTAAAACATCAAAGTCAGGGTTTGTGGAAGCGCCATTCATATATTTGGGATTTGAGAAAACATTTGCAGTTCCCCAAAGCAATTTTGCGCCTGATTCATTTTGTTTTTCAGTTGCATAGTCAACCATTTTATGTAATCGTTCTTCAATTTCCTGAACAGATCCGTCTCCTGCAATATCTGTATCATGAAAACACCAATGAGGAATTCCCATTTTGGTTAAAAACTCAAATGCAGCGTCCATACGGTCTTTGTTACGTTGCATGATATTATTTGCTTTATCCCATGGGAATATTTTTGTGCCGGGGCCAAATGGGTCACCACCGGTTCCACACAGGGTATGCCAATAAGCCATGGCAAACCTGAAATGTTCTTTCATGGATTTCCCGGCAACTACTTCCGATTCATTATACCATTTGAATGCCAAAGGATTTTTGGAATCCCTGCCTTCGAATTCTATTTTTTCCACTTCGGGGAAAAACTCTTTTTCGCCAATTGCGAGTTTCATTGTATTTAATTTTATGTTTAAAACGTTATTTCTGTGTCCAAAGATAAAAAAAAAAGTATAGCCTTGCCGCTATGCTTTTTTTAGTATCCAATAATTATTGTCCAACAGTCAGTGTTATCTTTTTCAGATCAACAGAATTGCCCCTGATCAGGAAATAAAATAAGCCGCCCATTGTTGAGCGGCTTATTTCACATCAAATTATTACAGATTAATACCCAAAATTTTGTATAAGATTTGGATTCCGATCGAGTACAGCTTGTGGAATGGGATTAAAGTACATTCTTTCTGTAAATACATGCGGGTGATTAAGCGAGGTTTTAGTATAAACCCAAACGCCACTATTATCTTCAGGTACGGAATTCGTAATAGTCATACCATGCAAATCTTCATTTAGATCAACCATTGCAGTCTTCCAGCGAATAAGATCAAAAAACCTTCTTGCTTCGAAGGCAAGCTCGATCCTACGCTCGTGGCGTATTGCATCACGCATCTCAGCCTGAGTTAAGCCGGCAGGCAAAACGGGCAGGTCCGTGCCCGGCCTGGTTCTAATTGCATTTATTGCTTCATAAACAGAAGCATCAGGTCCAACAGCTTCGTTCTGAGCTTCGGCATAACTTAATAAAATCTCCCCGTAGCGGCGATAAACATAATTCTGTCCGCTGGAGTTTCCACCTCGCGGCGCCAATGGATTTATCTTCTTTTTCCAATAATAACTTGTGTTTCCTACATCATCGCCACCATAGTCAATCTCATTTTTTGATGGATTCACTTTATCAATTCGGGTGTAAATGATATCGGGCTTAGTCATCCATGGTTGGTAATACTCTGCTCCGTCGTGAACAATAAAATCGTAAAATCTTTGTTCGCGACCCACATATGGGTTTTGATCGTTATAACCGGAAGCAGGGTCGGTAATATCTAACCCATTTGCCATTTCATACTCATCAACCATCTCCTGAGTAGGGCAATAATTACCCCAGGTATAATAGGAATTATGTATCCAAACGGGTCCCCCATATTGTTCATAATTATTCCCCATAATATAAGCAACAAATTGCCTGTCCCAAATGACTTCACAATTATATTCATTTGCTGCAAACCAAAATTCTTTCATAGGGCTAAACAAGCCATAATCTCCAGTACCACTAGCTCCCCAGGTATCTATGAATTGTTTAAAGGTGGCAGCAGCTGTTGCCCATCTTGCAGGATCAGGAGTTGCAAGACTTTGCAGGTGATCAGGGTCATTGGTAATTCCTGGAGATGCAGAATTAAAACAATCACTGGCTATAAATAGTTCAACAAATCCCTTATATGCAAGTGCTGCTCCCAAAGTGGCTCTACCTGCATCCGGATTTCCACTGTTATATTTGACAGGCAAATTCCCATTACTGACTATAGTACCAAATTCAGCAATTAGCCAATCAGCGGTAGCTCCGAAGGTCGATCTGGGCTTATTAAGCTGTTCGTCAGTCATTGTTGCTCTATCCAGGGGTTCTTCATGAATAACTAAACCTCCTGCGTGATAAAACAATTCGGCGTAAAACCAGGCTCTTAAAAATTTCGCTTCATCAATCCGTTTTGCAATCCATTCAGCAGAAAAATTCTCAGAGTTCTCGTTTACTTTTTGAATAAACGTATTACATTCTCTAACATTGCCGTATGTAGGACTCCAGTGTGCCTGATCATTAGGGCCGCAGATAGCTCCCCAAACGCCAAAATAAGTAGCAGAAGCCTCTACGATGCCTTGTCTCCAGTTCCTGGAAGTGTAATACCATCCCCCGTCATTATCAGCCGTAAAATCATCTAAAGGATCAGGAGTAATTCTTGAGTAAAGGTCGTGATATATTTCATTTAGGAAAATATCGGCATTGCCTTCAGAAGCCCACATAGTAGCATCTGTCAAGTTACTCTTGTTCGTGGTTTCAAGAAAATCTTCTTGGTCACAGGAAAAAACACTTAACCCGAATAATTCAGGCGGGCGAGCTCGTGAACACATTTTAAAAATAATAATTATGTGAACAATTATTACATTTTTTAATTCACCCTGTGAAATAAATCGAAGATTTATTGCATAGCAATATTTCACAGGGTAAATTTGCGAAGCTATGTTCTAAACATTGATTTTTCAAGCATCCTAAAATATCCGTAGTCCTCCGATGAGATTTTTTTTTATTCCTTTGAAGAATATTCCTTTTATCAAAAAGAGCTCCAGGATCATCTTTTTGATTGGGATATTTGGCGGTTTATTGGTAATCTTTCTGGCAGGAAAGGGAATAAAATACACTTCAACGGACCGGTATTGTATGTCCTGTCATTCCCATACTCAAGCCAATCAATCTTGGAAACAATCAACACATTATGATAATAAATCAGGTGTGATTGTCCATTGTGTGGAATGCCATCTTCCTCCAAAGGGTAAGGGCCATCTTCTGGCAAAAGTGAAGCATGGAGCAAAAGATATTTATGGTGAATTTCTAAAAGATGCTGAGAACATTAACTGGGATGATCGATCAAAGCTGGAATTCGCAAAAAAATATACTTACAGGGAAGGTTGCCTGAAATGCCATCAGAATCTTTTTCCAAATGCACTCTCAACGGACGGTGATGATGCTCATTTATATTATACTCAGCATCATGAAGAATTGAGGTGTCTGAACTGTCATCTGTTTGTTGGACATTATAATAAAGCAGCAATCCATGCCAGTAATATTGAATTTGGGAAGGTTGAAGAGATAAGCAGTAAAGTTTTTACAGAATCTGCCAGGGTGGAGAGGTTTGAAAATTTTATTGAGAAAATCCCGGGGACAACTGTGTCATTTGAAATGATTGCAATTCCGGACGGATCCTTTAATATTGGCAGCCTGGATTCTGAATCATTCCGAAATCCGGATGAGGGGCCGGTCAAAACCGTAAAAATCAGTAAATTCTGGATGGGGAAGACTGAGATTAGCTGGAACGAATATCTCGCTTTTTTTAACGCTACTTCATCTGAAGGAAGAAAAGAGTTCAGCAAGCAAATGAATAATGCTGATGTTGATGCAATTACAGGCCCAACACCTCCTTGGGGCGCCCCTGACCAGGGATGGGGAAAAACCACCGGACCGGCAATTACAATGTCTCACTATGCAGCCGAAACCTTTTGTAAATGGCTCTCAAGGGTCACAGGAAAAACGTACAGGTTGCCTACCGAAGCAGAATGGGAATATGCCTGCAGAGCAGGAACCCGGGGACCCTATTTCTTTGAAGGCGATCCCAGGGATTTTTCAAAGAACACTTTTATCAATAAGCTATTTGGCCCTGATACAACTACCATTAACTCTTATGTGATTTATTCTGTTAACAGTAATGGCAAAACCCATCTGCCGTCAGAAGTAAAACCGAACCCTTTCGGATTACTGAATATGCTTGGAAATGTAAGTGAGTTTTGTCAGGATTGGCACTCGCCCGACACCTATGCATCTTATAACGAAGTAACTATTATGGATCCCAGGGGACCTGCCAACGGATTGGAACATGTAATCCGGGGAGGTTCCTATAAAAATGATGCAGCTGATGTGCGTTGTGCAGCAAGGGATTTTACCAAAACCGAAAAATGGTTGATTACCGATCCTCAGATACCTAAAAGCATCTGGTGGTATTCAGACTGCGCTCATGTAGGTTTCAGGGTTGTTTGTGAATATGACATTTCAGATAAAAAATAAGAAGATTTAAAATGTAGAAAATGAAAGAAATGTCATCCCAGGCACGAAAAAAATACATATGATTATCTTTGACAGAACAGTAAAATATAAATAGTCTCAATTTATTTGACGACTAATACCCGCCAAACCAGGTTTATGCCGGGTTTGGCTTATTAATCAAAAACCACATTGGTCAATAATTTGTTTTTGGAAGTTTATTTTCTATCTTGTGAAAACAGAATTTGGAAAGGTTGATATGAACATAGCTTCGCAAATTCCGATACAATAATTATGAACCATTGTACAATTAGCAGAAGATCCTTTCTGGAAAATAAAACTTTTGGTCCAGTTCACTTTGAATTACGTAGGCATAAAAGTTCATGCAGAAAAAAAAAGGCGACTATTGGTCGTCTAAGGTGTGGAGATAAGGGGAGTCGAACCCCTGACCTCGTGACTGCCAGTCACGCGCTCTAGCCAACTGAGCTATATCCCCAATAGCATAACTGTTTTTCAGGTGAATGCAAAAGTAGAAAAAATGTAAAATAAACCTGATCATATTTACGTTTTTTTTGTCAGGTAAGTATTCAAAATGTATTGAAAATCGAGTCGTTTGGTTCGATTTTTGCTAAAATTTTAGTTACAGAGAGGGTTACTTTATATTTTTTTAACATAATAAATTGTTCTGAATCTTGATCAAAATCAGAAAATACATTAATTTTATGCATTCAATACAGGAATAATTTGAAAAAACTACAGAATTCTTTATTTTTAGGATATTAAAAATCAAGTAAAATGGAACTAAAGAAAAATCCGGAAGTTGATCTGGAAAAAAGAAAAGCTATATTTTTCCAATTGGGACTGGTTATTGTACTGTCGATAATTCTCATTGCATTTGAATGGACAAGCACGGGCTTGTCAAAAAGTGGGTTTGATACGGGTACCAATGAAGAAATCGAAGAAGAAATCATTCCTATTACTCGTCAGGAGCAGCCTAAACCTCAAAAACCACCTGAGCCACCAAAAGTAATCGAAACTTTTCAGGTTGTTGAAGATGATGTAGATCTTGAAGATGAATTAACCCTCGAAGATGCTGAAATTGATTTGGAGACGGAGGTGGAGATTATTGATTTTGTGGTGGCAGATGAAGAGGAAGAAGAAGCTCCCATTTTTTACATTGTGGAAGACATGCCTGGTTTTAGAGGTGGAACCGTAGAAAAATTCCGGACATGGATAGCTGAACATCTGAGGTATCCTGAAATTGCCGCAGAAAATGGTATCAGTGGAAGAGTGTTTATTATGTTTGTTATTGAGACTGACGGTATGATGGGTAATGTTTCAATTAGCCGTGGAGTTGATCCTGCTCTTGATGCTGAGGCAATCAGGGTAGTGAAGTCTTCTCCAAAATGGACTCCGGGGAAACAAAGAGGTAAACCAGTAAGAGTAGCTTATACAATCCCGATTAATTTTGTGCTGCAATAAAAAATTGATTTTCTGTCAAACCCTGATTCTTGATCAGGGTTTTTTTTTGAAAGCCGGAGTTGATTAGGAATTACCCCTATTATTATTTATTTTAGTTGAACTTTTTTTAACTATATTCTTTTTATAAATGAAACAATTCATTCGTCTCTTTCTTGTTCTGTTAATCGTATCCGGTTGTGGTTCATCAAAAAAACAATTGCAGCGGGGTAATTATGATGCCGCCATTGAAAAAGCTGTTAAAAAGCTGAGGAAAAACCCAGGTAGTGAAGATGATATTCTCATTCTGGACAGATCGTATAATGTCGCCAATGAGCAAAACATTGAACGGATCAATTTCCTGAGATTAGAAGGAAATCCAGGTACATGGGATGAAATATTAACCTTGTATTCGCGTCTGAAAAACCGCCAGACTTTAGTGAGAACAGTGCTTCCGCTAAAATTGTCCACCAGGACTGTAAATTATGAATACAATAATTATGATCTGGAAATTGTTGAAGCCAAACAAAAGGCTGCCGAATATTATTTTGCCCATGGTAAACAAATTATGGAAAATGATACAAAAGAGGCCTACAGGCAAGCTTATTATGAATTTCAAAAAGCAAAAGAATATTGGGGAGACTATGAAAATATTGATGATTTATTAGCTGAAACCAGATATAAAGGGATGAGCAGAGTTCTGGTAACTGTGGAGAACAAGACACACCTGAAGCTATCGAAAGAATTCGAGGAAGACCTTTTAGCCATTAATCACCAAAGATTAAACAGTGAATGGGTTGAATACCATACACGGCATTTGGATGATAATATCGATTACGATTATCTTTCTTTTATAAATCTTAAGATCATTGATGTATCTCCTGAGTCGATTAAAGAAACCGACAGGATCGAAAAAAAAGAAATTGATGACGGATGGCAGTATGTTCTTGACAAGAATGGGAATGTAATGAAAGATTCAGTGGGGAATGATATTAAACTCAAGAAATATAAAACATTAATATGTACAGTTATCGAAACCGTGCAGCAGAAGTCGGTTCATATTGAAGGTGATGTTGAAATTATTCAAACCAACCCCAGGAGGCTATTGAAAAAAGATCCAATCGGTGCAGAAACCTTCTTTGAGCATCATTCAGCCAGAGCCATTGGAAATATAGAGGCTTTGTCTTCCGAATCCAGGAAGATTGTGGAAAGTGATCCTGTACCTTTTCCTCATGATTTTGATATGATTTTTCAATGTAGTGAAACGTTAAAACTAGCCATAAGGGACATCTTATACATGAATCGTCGGTATATCCACTAAGTTAATAATCATTTCACGTAGCCTATGGCAAAACAATTCACTATCTTTGTAATATATCTGCAGAATAACACAGGATAAGGAGGTGATTTAATCCGTCCATGACAGAGCCCTTAGTAACAAGACCGAAGAGAGAGTTAGCCGTATTGATTGGCTTAATTAACCAGGAACAGAACGAATACGAAGTTAAGGAATTCCTCAACGAATTAGCCTTTTTAACCGAAACCGCCGGCGCAGAACCTGTACACAAATTTGTACAACACCTTGAAGTGCCAAATCCAAGAACTTTTGTTGGTAAAGGAAAGTTGAATGAAATTGAAAATTTCGTAAAAGAAAACAAAATAGACCTGATCATTTTTGACGATGAACTTTCACCCAGCCAGATAAGAAACATAGAAAAGGTTCTAAACAGCAGGATCCTGGACCGGACTAACCTTATTCTTGATATTTTTGCAAGGAGGGCTAAAACCGCTCATGCAAAGGCACAAGTGGAGTTAGCTCAATATCAATACTTACTTCCACGACTTACCGGAATGTGGACCCACCTTGAGAGACAAAAAGGAGGTATAGGCTTACGAGGTCCGGGGGAAACCGAAATTGAGACCGATCGAAGAATCATCCGGGATAAAATAGCAAGGCTCAAAGAGCAGATGGTTAAAATTGAAAAACAGAAGTCAATTCAGAGAAAAAATCGAAGGAAATTAGTCAGGGTTGCTCTTGTGGGGTATACCAATGTTGGTAAATCCACGCTGATGAATATTCTGAGCAAGACAAATATTTTCGCTGAAAACAAACTCTTTGCAACCCTGGATACAACCGTGAGAAAGATTGTTATTGACGACCTGCCTTTTCTGTTGACCGATACGGTGGGATTTATCAGAAAATTACCACATCACCTGGTTGAATCCTTTAAGTCAACCCTGGATGAAGTTAGAGAGGCGGATATGTTATTGCACATTGTAGATATATCTCATCCTAACTTCGAAAAACAGATCGATATTGTAAACGAAACGCTAATCGATCTGAAAGTTAAGAATAAGCCTGTCTATTTGGTGTTTAATAAGATAGATGCATATTCGTTTATCGAAAAAGACCAAGATGACCTGTCTGCAAAAACAAAGCAGAATTTCAGCCTTGAGGATATGAAAAGAACCTGGATGGCAAAGGATAATGACTCAAGTATTTTTATTTCTGCACTTCAAAAAACCAATATTGGTGAATTAAAAGAAACCCTTTACCTGAAGGTTAAGGAAATACACACCAAAAGATATCCCTATAGTGATTTCCTATATTAAGTTTTTTCTAATCAGGTATTCTGCGATTTGAATGGTGTTGGTTGCAGCTCCTTTTCGAAGATTATCTGCTACCACCCAAATATTCAGTGCTTTATCGCGTGAAAAATCACGACGTATCCTTCCTACAAATACTTCATCTTTACCAGATGCATTTATTGGCATTGGATATTGGTTATTTTCAGGTTCATCCTTAACCATAACCCCGGGAAATGAAGAAAGGATTTCCGGAATATCTTGCAGGTTATATTCTTTTTCGAATTCAACGTTCACAGATTCTGAATGCCCCCCCAGAACAGGGATGCGAACAGCCGTTGCAGTGACCTGAATGGATGGATCATCTAATATTTTACGGGTTTCGTCAATAAGCTTTATTTCTTCTTTGGTATATCCGTTTTCAGTGAAATCATCGCAATGCGGCAGGCAGTTTTTATCAATTGGGTGAGGATATGCCATTTCTCCGTTTATTCCTTTTCTTTCGTTTTCGAGTTGATCCACAGCTTTGGCACCTGTACCACTTACGGATTGATAGGTAGATACTACAATACGTTTGATCTTGTATCTGAAATGTAAGGGCGCCAAAGCCATAAGCATTTGAATGGTCGAACAATTGGGGTTGGCAATGATCTTATCTTTGGCGGATAAAGTGTGAGCGTTAATTTCCGGAACAATTAGTTTTATGTTCGGATCCATTCGCCATGCGGAGGAGTTATCAATTACGGTTGTCCCTTTTTCTGAGAACATCGGTGCATATTCCAGAGAAATTCTTTTCCCTGCTGAGAATAAAGCCAGATCAGGAGCAAGTTGAATGGCTTCTTTTATGGTTCTAACATCAATTTTTTGCCCCTTAAATTCAATCTTTTTTCCAATTGACTTTTCCGATGCAACCGGGATTAATTCAGATACCGGAAAATTTCTTTTTTCCAAAATATCCACCATTATATTTCCGACAAGTCCGGTTATCCCAACAACAGCAACATTCATTTTTTTAAAAGGTATTGGAAATTTAAAATTATCTATTGATTTACAAGAGGTTATGTGTATGTATTAAATCTTATCTTTTAAAAGGCTAAGGCTAAGGCTGAGGCTAAGTATTTTATACCTTTATTTTGATTAATAATCGAAACGATTTACACCAAACAGGCCCTAAAAAATTGCTAAGCAATATTTCACCGGGTAAAATTTTTGTATGCCATAATTTATGTTTGTAGTTGTTTAACCTTAAACCTTTTGCCTTTCCTTAGCTTCTTGCCTTGGGCAATGAACAAACAAATTTAACTCATCTCTCTGAATAGTATTTATTTTTTAATAAATTCGAGACACTATGGTCTATATTTTTATACGGAAAAACCGTAATCATCCTGTTCAGTTGAGAACAGATTCCAAAATTAGTCTTTTTTACCTTAAATATTGTTGTGTTTGGAAAATAATGGCTTTCCTTTTTTTTTTCTTTCCTGAAATTGGTGTAGCACAGCTTAATGAAAATTTTGAAAACGGAAACCTGGCTGGTTGGGAGGAAAGCTCTCCGGGTCGATGGGCGGCATCGGAAAAGAATCCAATATCCGGTAATTTCTCGTTACATCATGTTTATGATAATTCAACCGCAGGGCACGATCAAATCTCTTATCCGGCAGGTCCCATAAGCCTTGAATCAGGAAATACTACCTGGCGATTTCAGGTTAAACATGGTTATCCGCCTTCATCAGCAAACAACTGGGGAGTATTTTTAATATCGGATAAGAGTGCGTGTGAAATGTATCCGTCAGGAGAGGCAAGCGGTTATCTGGCAGGCGTAAATTATAATGGTTCAGATGATTTTGTAAAAATATGGAAAGTTACATCGGGTAGGGGAACCGAAATCCTGAACACCAATTTCAACTGGCAGGAAAATATCGGAACCTCTCAAGCTATTGGATTTGAAGTAATACGGTCGGCATCAGGCGAATGGGAAGTAAAAATAGATACTACCGGGGGATTTGACAATTTAACTTCTTTTGGAATAGCAAATGATCCTGATTATACAACGTTTTGGCATTTTGGAATATATTATAAGTATTCTTCATATCAGGACCAAAAATTTTGGATAGATGATATAGTAATTGATGGACACCTGATAACCGACACAATTCCTCCGTCCGTTAAAAATCTTAAACCTTTATCGTCAAACCTATTGGAGATTGAATTTTCTGAACCGGTGCTTGATACTTCGGCAGTAAACCCAAATCATTATTTGGTAGATAATTCGATAGGTAATCCCGATTCAGTAATAAGGACAGAACCCTACCGGGTTCGATTGATGTTCGCAACGGATTTCCAGGATGGAAATTCCTATAATATCACATTAGAAAAGATTCTTGATCTGTTTAATAATCCTTTACCGTTCACACAAAAACAATTTGTTTACCACATTCCAAAGGCATATGAAGTTGTAATAAATGAGATCATGGCTGATCCGAACCCTCCGGTTGGTCTGCCGGGTTTTGAATATCTTGAATTGTATAATGTTGGGGAATATGATATCAATATAAATGGTTGGATACTTGCTATTGGATCAAAAAAGATTGAGTTGATGAATCGCGAGATAAGCACTGGAAGCTATCTGATTTTGTGTTCAAAGGATGCGGCTGATGAACTTGACATATATGGAGAAACATATGGTATTGCCGGGTTTCCTTCCCTTCTCAATGATGGCCAGATGATTACTTTAACAAATCAATCCGGTCAGGTAATTCATTCGGTAAAATATTGTGGCGATTGGTATAAGGATGAATTCAAAGCTGAAGGAGGTTGGTCGCTGGAACAAATTGATCCTTTGAATCCTTGTGGAGAAGAATCCAATTGGATAGCATCAGTGGATTTGAAAGGCGGAACACCCGGGCAGGTTAATTCAATAAACAACACAAATCCTGATTTTATTCCCCCTTCGGTTAAAAGAGCAATTGTTGTCTCCGATTCAGTTTTACAAGTTGTTTTTTCTGAAACGTATGATACTGTGAGTGCCTCAAATCCGGATGTATATACTGTTGATCACGGAATTGGGAATCCCGGTAAGGTTAAACTTTCTGCTCCTGGTTATAAAAAGGTATTGCTATACTTCGATTCTGATTTCGATCCAATGCTGATATACAGTCTGGAAGTTAAAAATCTTCTGACTGATTGTGCCGGGAATAAGATTG
>Ga0209986_10000877_pt1 | contig 29537 bp, 24 predicted proteins | sample BlataG_FD_183168 | JGI IMG/M metagenome (GOLD analysis project Ga0209986, IMG submission 183168) | Deep subsurface microbial communities from Black Sea to uncover new lineages of life (NeLLi) - Black_00105 metaG (SPAdes) (version 2) | ecosystem: Environmental > Aquatic > Marine > Oceanic >...
AAATTGTTGTCTTACCGCTCCGCCTTATTCCCGACAGGCATACTATTCTTTCCAGCTTCTCAATCGCACGTATTTTCTCGATGTATTCGTGCCGGGCAATACCTTTGTCCGCAGGCGATACTTCTCGGGTTTGCCACCAGTAGTTTCGCGTTTTCAGGTAACTGATTATGAACTCTTTATCCATGATGCAAATATAGTAAGCAAGGTAGATATAAAGCTTGCGGTGTATGTTTGCATTATGAAAGCGAAAGGACGCATTTTCTTCCTTTGAAAAACCTGATGAAAAAAACATAAAGGATGGATGTAACTCCATCCTATGCCTGAAATTTTCTTTTACATCCTTTTCTTTCTTGACACAAACAGATACACCATCGCGAACGCTGCTATCGCAAATACAGCTCCGAACCCTGGCACCGCTGACGAGGTAGCAGACGTTGACGAGTTCTCCAGTTGTGCTGCTGCTGACATCTCCTGAGACGTTGTAGGCACTGGAGTTGCCGTTGGCGTGGGTGTTGGCGATGCCGCTGTTCGAACCGGCGTGATGACGTTTACGGTTGTCGTGTCGGTGTGTCCCTCGCCGTCATCTGCTTCTACGGTATATTCACCGGTTAAAGCTTCGGAAGTGCTGAAAGTGGTTTTGAATTTACCATTTTCAACCGTTGCGAATTCCGTTCCGAGGTTTATCGGCCCCGTCACCTTGACAATGATGGAGTGTCCTTCGCGGTTAGAGGTTCCCATAATCACCAGGTCATCGCCAATAACTACATCCGCAATGGAATATAGTTTTACTTCTGCGGTTCCGATTTTTATTGTGAATTTCTTCATGAAGTCGTCGCTGCCCGCGGTGCCAATGGTTCCGTCCCAGATTGTGGCGTTTATTTGTTCCTGTGTCTTTCCTGCAAGCCTGAAGAGGTCACCTCCGAAATACGTTGTTCCTATGCCGTTTAGCAAATCGTCATCTCTAAGCCCATCGTATATCTTGTTCTTCCCGGGACTCAGCACGAACACGAGGTATGACCCCGTATCGGCATCTTCGTTAACGTCAATGTCAACGGACCACGTAAAGTCGCTGCTTACGGATGCCGCTTCATAAACTATTCCGCTGGGGAGTCCGTTATCGTCAGAATTCGTTGGATTCATTCTTCCTCCACTGCCGCCTTTCGGTGCAACGATGAGGACGTCCACTATTTTTGAGCCCGGTGCGGTGCCGCTGAGCGTAAAAAAATCGCCCGGCGGGACTAACGTAGCTGATGATTCCGCAGTCAAATCACCTACTATCATCAATACCATTGCTGAGCCGTCATCCTGGACACCTGAAGCATCGTCCCCTTCGAAAACGCAATCTATGAATGCCTTTATCTTTATGGCGCCTTCGGTGCCAGTCCCGTAAGTAGCAGGAGTTGGTAGTTTCACCTCAAACTCACCTTTCTTGTCAATCGTCACACCAGCCTTCACAATACGGTTTTCGATAGCAATATCCACTGTATTTCCGGTGTTTGCCGTTCCGTTAACTATAAGGTCAGCCCCTATTGCGCACGTCGCTGGCATAGTGAACGTAACCTTCTTCTTTGACACTGATATGTCAACGAAATCTTCCGTTGCACTGTCCAAATCCTTTACTTTCACTGTGTAAGAGCCTATTTTGTCAAAATAGACCACATATTCCATCTTACCGTCAGCGTCTATCGAGTCGCTGAAATTACCAATTTTGGTTGATGCCGGGTTGTCATTTGTACCGCCTGGGAACGTAGCGTGCTCTGCACCTCTTTCTACTACAATAGAGATGTTATGGTCAGGCACACCGGTTACCGTCAACTTCACTTTCTCCCGCTCGACTATTTCTGTCTTTTTCGCTACGATCTTAATTTCACTGCTCACTACCTCTAGTTTTTTCTCGTCACTCTCTTTGTCCAGTCCACGTGCATACTCCTCATCAGTGGCAACTTTGAATTTATAAGTTCCCAGTTCCCATCCTGCTGTGTTTATTTCCAGGTCGGTGACATGAGCGACATTAACCTTATCGAAGATGGTCGTCCCATCGGCAGGATTTACTTTTACCGTATCACCACTCGGGTTAGTCACCTTCAAAGTTACACCATCGTGTTCTGCTGGGTCCAGGCCTGTAAACGTTATCTTGATATAGGTTCCCTGAGGAATACTGCTCACTGTTTTGGTTCCGCTCTTCAGCTTTAGCTCCAAATCTACGGAACTGACACTGATATTAGTTACATTGCAGCCATAACTCGGGTCATCACAGCGTACTTCATATTTGCCTGTCTTTAATGTGGTTTCAAGTCGCCCGTCAGAACCCGTGGACTTCACGTCACCTTCATCCTCTGCCTTTCCACTTACTCCAGACAATGTCACCTTTCCTGAAGGACCACCAACCGCATTGTAGAACTGTATCACTTGCCCCGCTAAAATGGTTGAATCTTCTCCGTCCAGCCGGATGGCAATATTGTCGTAGTTAACGACGAAGTCCTGTCCATAGCTTGTTATAGTCTGCTGTGCCGGGACTGTGGTTGCTGATACGGACGGCATTAACGTTACGAACGCAAAAGCCATCGCTACCACTGCTATCGCTAACATTCCAAACGTTACTTTCTTCGCTTTCAATGTTCCTTTTTTAACATCTTCCATTTTTTCGTTACCTCATTTTATCTATTTTTTTAGAGATTAAAATATAGATTCATATTAAAAGCTTTTCGGTTTTATCAAAATCATACGTATTTAAATACTGGAATACAAAAAACATAAAAGAAGAAAAATTTTATGCACGAGGAGGGATAATAAGAAGATGAAGGAAAAAAAGGGAAAATGTGAAAGAGCGATGCTGGTGCTTTTGTTCACGTTAGCGGCGACCGCTTTACTTGCGGGGACGGTGACGGCGGTGACGCACACGGAAGTAGAGAGTGTAACGAGGTATGCTCCGGCGAGTCCTGCTGCGGATGAGGAGTTCGAGGTGACGCTGAGGATTAGCTATGCCAAACTGCCTCTGGTCGTTGGTATCGTGGAAACGATTCCGGAAGGGTTCAAATTCCCTTCTTCTGATGTGAGCACAACGCCATACAAAGATTCAGGGCAGAAGATTTCTTTCGCAGCGATAGACGAAAAGGAGATAAAATATAAAGTGATAGCGCCTTCTTCTGGCGAGGGCACTTTCACGGGTGAGTGGGTAGATTTGTTAGTGCTGAGTCCCGAACTGGAAGAAGGCAAGGAAAGATGGCATACGGTAGCACCTGAGGGAGGCACCTTAGTGGAAATAGGTGGTGGAGGTGCGGGTGCGAAAGAAGAAGAAGTTACAGTTACGTCTACGCCAACGCCTTATGTTCCGGCAGTGACGAAAGCGAGCAGGAGTTTTCCGGTGATGGAAGCGGGAAAAGAAGTAGCTACGACATTCAAGGACATGGACGTTTCGATGATTGCACTAAAAGCGGACAAAAATGTAAATGACGTGAAGGTGGAGGTCGAGAGAATAGAGAGAACGCCGGACATACCTGCGCCTTCGGGCGTAGCATACACTTATCTCGACATGAATGTGGAAAATACGGGGGGTGCGAAAATAGAAGGAAAGATAGAGTTCAAAGTAGCGAAATCGTGGCTCGCAAATAACAACATTGACGAGGCAACGGTCAAGCTGAACAGATACGATGAAAATGAAGGATGGGAGGCGCTTCCTTCTATGAAGGTCCGCGAGGATAATGACTTTGTTTTTTTCGAAGCACCGACGCCAGGGTTTTCGACGTTCGCAGTAACTGGTGAGGCGAAAGAAGAGGTAGAGGCAGCGGCGGCAACGCCAACGCCAGCAGCAACTGCTGCGTCCGCAACTGCGGCAACACCAGGTCCAACAATACCGTCAGCATCAGAGTCAGAGGTGCCGGGCTTTGGAGCTAACCCGCCAGCGCTTTATTTGATACTCGTGGTTTTTTTCGCACTTGTAGCTGTTGCGCTGATAGCAGGGTATGTGTTTGGGAAGAGAGGGAAAGGAGGTAGTAAAGAAGGATGAAAAGCCTTAACGGAAAAAGTAGGAATAAGGTAAAGGAGGAGGTGATGTGAAAAATGTGTGTTGCGAAGCAGTTTGAAGAATGTTTGAAGGGAGAGGAACACGACCCAAAGGAGTGCACGTCAGAGCAGATAAGAGAATGCCACGGCGATATTGATGTTGAAGAGCACCCTTGCGGAGCGGAAAGAGGAGGTGATGTGGAATGAGAAGAATGTTAGCATTGGTATTGGTATTGATACTGCTTGCATCTGCGGTGCCGCTGGCAATCACGCCTGCGGCTGCATACGAAACGAAAATACCATTTGCTGGTGAAGACAACGAACTAACAAAGGAAGAACTTGTGAATGATGCAATCCTTCCATATATGCTCGGTGAAGGTAATCTCAAATTAGATGATGTGGGAGATGCTTCGTGGGTATATGCATACTGGAATGGACAGCCGGAGATGATTACAGATACAGAAAATAGAGAAGTGACGTTTTGTAGACCAATTGAACGAGTGATTACCAAAGAACCCGACACTGCCAGACTAGTCATTGCTGTTGGTGCAGGCGATAAACTCGTAGCATCAGAGCAGGCAGTTAAGTCTTGTCTTTGCCCTACGACTTTCGAAATTTTTGATCAGGGATGTCTGAATTGCTATTATACAATACTCGATGGAAGAATGCCTGACCTTCCCGAGACGAGCACGAGGCATACCATAGATTACGAGTTGATGGCTTCGCTTCATCCAGATATGATCTTTACATCAAGTATTACAAATGCCGGAGACTTTGAAAACAAAGTAGGTTGCCCTTGTGTAGTTGCTGGGGGTTCCGGCTACGTATATGAGTATGAAAGTGGTCTTTATGGGCAGATCGAAGTCGTGGGGAAGGCGTTAGAAAAGGAGGATGAGGCACAAGAGCTGATCGACTTCATTGAATCTAAAATCGATATGGTGAAATCTGTTACAGATATTATCAAGAGCGAATGGCCAACGGTGTACTTCGCACCCCGCGGCTGTTCCAAGGGTTTCTACGATCCAAAGGAAGGACGTGATTTCACACGTACCGTAACTAACTACGAGCCTTTGGATATAGCCGGTGGGATAAATGTAGCAAAAGATGAGCCAGGCACTTCAATTAATGTTGGAATAGAGCAGATCATCGCATGGGAGCCAGAGTATATTTTCATTTCTTGCAGCAGTCCTGATATGGTGGACGCAATTGATATTGTACGGAACGCCGAAGATTTACAATCAATACCCGCTATACAGAACGATACCGTCTACAATTGCTTTTATCCCTATTGCCGGGGCAGCCCTCCAGACAGAAGCCTTTTTAATATGATATACATGGCTAAAGTGCTACATCCGGATGAATTCGCGGATTTGAAACTGGAGAAAGAGGGTAACGAGATATTTGAGGCTTTTCTCGGGGTTGACGGTGTCTTCACAGAGTACGCCGATTATCTAATCTGGCCACGGGAGTATTTAGAGGCGCAATAAATCGTAAACGGTGAGATGAGGCAATAGAAGAACATGCAAAGTTTTTTTTGGGAGGGGTTTTTGTGTTCCATCCTCCCGAGTATTTATGAAATGGAAGGAATAAGAGGATGATGAATATGGAAGGAATAATAAATTGGAACGAATTGTGGAAGACGATGAGGTCAGGTCACCATTGGAAAAGAGCCCACGGTGAAGACCCCGGCAGCAGGTGGGACAAGAGAGCAAAACAATTCAATGAATCCGTAATGCAGCACCGTGAGCGTGCTGAAAAACAGATAGCAAACCTCGACTTGAAATCCGAATACACGGTTCTGGACGTGGGTGCCGGTACCGGAAGACTTGCTATTCCCATCGCAAAGCGCGTAAAGAGTGTGACTGCGATAGACCAATCCAAAGGCATGCTGGCATGCTTGCAGGAGAACATGGAAAAGGAAGGTATAACAAACGTCGTGTGCATCAACAAACGGTGGGAAGACGTCGAGTTGGGCGTGGATATAGAACAGCACGATGTCGTGATTGCGTGTCACTCACTTGGCATGTTCGACATACAGGAAGCACTGGCAAAGATGGACTCTGCATCAAAAAAATACGTTTATATCCTTACACATACGGGCAGATGGATGGGTGACGGAGAAGAAGAAGAACTCTGGAAAGCAATGTATGGTGAACGGCATCGAGCATGGGAGCCGGATTATATGTTCCTTTGTAATCTTCTGCACGACATGAAAATCTATGCGAACGTTGACATCAGGGACGCAGAGTTTGAACAGCACTACGAGAGTCTGGATGATGCCGTGACTAAATGGAAGGAAATGCGTGATATCCCAGCGGAAAAGGTGGGGGTTTTGCGAGAGTATTTATCCAAAATCCTCGTAGAAGATGATGGAACGCTCTGTTTTAAGCGTAAATCAAAGAGCACTACGATTTGGTGGCAGAAGACCGAGCATGAAGAGTATGAAAAGATAGGAGGTGATATAAAAAATGAGTGAACATGAACATGTATATGAACGCGAGCATCCACTTCACCACAGACTACCCCACAAGTTCCCACACCACGAGTATGAATTTGGCTACAGCGGATACCGACTTCCTCCGACTAAAGAGGAGGAATTTGAGATTTTAGAGAAGTGGAAGACGAAGATAGAGGAAGCGAAGACAAAGATGGATAAAAAACTTGCAAGAATAGAGCAGAGAATCGAGGAATTAAAGAAAGAGAAAGAAGCGTGAAATGCGAGGTGAGATAAAAGAATATGGCAGGAATAATAAATTGGAGTGAATTGGAGAAGGTAATAAGGTCAGGGTATTATCGGAGAAGAGCACACGGGGAAGACCCCAGCAGTATGTGGGACAAGAGAGCAAAGCACTTCAATGAGTCCATGATGCAGCACCGCGAGCGTGCTGAAAGACAGATAGCAAACCTCGATTTGAAACCCGAATACACGGTTCTGGACGTGGGTGCAGGCACCGGAAGGCTTGCTATTCCGATTGCGAAGCGCGTGAAGAGTGTGACTGCGATAGACTCGTCTAAGGGCATGCTGGCATGTTTACAGGAGAACATGGAAAAGGAGGGCATAACAAACATCGTGTGCATCAACAAACGCTGGGAAGACGTCGAATTGGGCGTGGATATAGAGCAGCACGACGTTGTGATTGCATCACACTCGGTCAGTACACAAGAAGCAGTGGCAAAGATGGATGCGGCATCGAAAAAATACGTTTATATCCTTACCTTTGCGGGCAGATGGATGGGTGACGGAGAAGAAGAAGGAGGACTCTGGAAAGCTATTTATGGCGAACGGCAAAGACAGCGAGCCTGGCATTCTGATTATATTTTGCTTTATAATATTCTGCACGACATGAAAATCTATGCAAATCTGAACATCCAGGAATCTGAATTTGAACAGCGGTACGAGAGTCTGGATGATGCAGTGACTAAATGGAAAGAAATGCGTGATATACCAGCAGAAAAGGAGGATGTTTTGCGAGAGTATTTATCCAGAATCTTGATAGAAGATGATGGAACTGGAACACTATGCTTTAAGCGTAAATCGAAAAGCGCAATGATATGGTGGCAGAAAGCAGAGAGGGGTGGTGCCGCGTTGCTAACCCCTAACACCTAAAACCTGTAACCTAAAACATATAAAACTGAAGGAGGAAAAAAGGGAAAAAAATGAAGATACTGATATGTGGTAAAGGCGGCAGTGGAAAGAGCACAATATCATCGCTGCTTGCGAAATCAATGGCAGAGAAGGGACATAATGTCCTTGTGATAGACAGTGACGAATCGAACTTTGGATTGCATCGCCAGTTAGGTATGGAACTGCCAGAGGACTTTATGAACTTCTTTGGCGGAAAGAGGGGGATGTTTGAGAAGCTCAGGGTATACTTCAAGAAAGAAGATGCTAATGTTAAGGAAGACCCAAAATCAGAATCAGTCAACGTCTTTGATAAACGGTGGGGAATCAATGACCTTCCGGAGGAATACCTCACCAAAAAGAATGGAATAAAACTCCTCGCTATTGGAAAAATTCACGACTTTGGCGAGGGCTGTGCTTGCCCGATGGGCGCTCTTGCAAAAACTCTGCTCGACAATTTAGACGTAACCGATAAGGAGGTTGTAATCGTTGATACCGATGCAGGAATAGAGCATTTCGGTAGAGGCGTGGAACGGGGATGTGATGTTATCCTCGTGGTCGTTGACCCGTCTTATGAATCGCTTAAACTCGCTGGGAAGATTGATGAGATGGCAAAGAGCATCGGAAAAACAGTCTATTTCGTGCTCAACAAGGTTGATGACGATAGCAGGGCTGCGATGCTGGAATCGCTGAACCAGAGCAAAATCAACGTTGCAGGGACGGTTCCAGCGAGCAAGGCGGTATTTAAGGCTGGTTTGGCTGGAGAAGAACTTGACGTGCATCTACCAGAGATTGAAGGACTTGCAAATAAGATTATAGGAGGTGAAAGTTTGAAATGAACGTACCATTGTTGGTGGGAACGCTCGTGGTGGTCGTTATCTTAGTGTTAGCGGTAAAAATTGTGAGGCAGTATGAGAGGGCGGTAGTATTCCGGTTGGGAAAATTATTAGGTGAAAAAGGTCCCGGGCTATTCGTGATAATACCCTTTGTGGATAGGATTGTGAAAGTGGACTTGCGGGTAAGGGAACTCGACGTGCCCAAGCAGACCGTCATAAGCAGCGACAACGTTAGCCTTGATGTGGACGCCGTTATTTATTATAAGGTTACGGATTCATGCAGAGCGATAGTGGAGGTGGAGGATTATGAAGCTGCAACCTCGCTCCTTGCCCAGACAACGCTCAGGGACGTTCTGGGTCAGAACGAGCTTGATTCCATCCTTTCCAAGAGGGATGAACTAAACAAGAAAGTCCAGGGAATACTGGATACTGCAACCGACCCCTGGGGAATGCAGGTCGTTGTGGTCACCATGCGGGACGTGGCATTGCCTGAAAACATGCTCAGAGCCATTGCAAGACAGGCAGAGGCAGAACGAGAGAAGAGAGCAAGAATCATCTTAGCTGAGGGCGAATACCAGGCATCGGAGAGGATGAGTGAAGCAGCAGCCTTATATGAGAAAACACCCATTGCCTTGAAACTAAGGGAATTCCAGACACTCACGGAGATAGCGAAGGAGAAGAATTTAATTGTGGTCTCAATCGGGGCTGGGGCAATCGGAGAAATTGGTGCAACCGCTGGTTTAACCAAAGCCTTTACGGAAAAGTAAAACAAAATAAGAAATGGCAAAAGCAGTAAGACGCAGAGCAACGCGAGCCGGAAAAATAAGTGCGGTGCAGGAAGCCTACAACAAGTTTGTTTTTGGAAAGACCATTTTTATGGTTGCCATCTTACTTTTGATTACTCTCTTAATTGGCATAATCATAACGCTCGGACCGCTGGATATCTCAGTCGCGGAGGTATATTGTGCGCTTCTTGATAAATTCTATCCTGATTATTTCGATGTAGAGAAGCTTACAGGACAGGTTATCTGGAACATAAGGTTTCCCCGTATCATAGGCGGCTTCATGGCTGGCTTCGGTTTTGGTATATGTGGATGCGTGATGCAGGCGGTGCTAAAAAATCCATTGGCAAGTCCTTTTACGCTTGGAATTTCCGCAGGTTCGCAATTTGGCATAGCTCTTGCGGCAGTTCTTGGTGTTTCTGTCCTCGGAGGACCATATCTTCTCATAGGAAACGCCTTCGTCTTCGCTTTACTATGTGCAGGTTTTATCATCGCACTGTCAGCCATTAAAGGAGCAACCTCCGAGACCCTGATACTTGCAGGGATTGCCGTGAACTATTTCTTCAGTGCGATGAGTCAGTTGTTCAGGTACTTTGCCACAGATGAGCAACTACGGCTGATGACAACCTGGGGAATGGGCGATCTTGCTGCTTTCTCGTGGAACAAATTCCCACTTATACTTACCATCTTCGCAATCTGCATTCCTCTACTCATGATGAAGGCATGGGACCTCAACATCATGACGGTTGGAGACGAGACCGCAAAGAGCATTGGTGTAAATGCCAACACCGTCAGAATATTCATCATGGTAGTCTCAAGTTTGGTAGTAGCAACAATTGTGTGTTTTACCGGGACCATCGGGTTCATTGGATTGGTCGCTCCGCACATGGCACGCATGGTTATCGGCGGTGATCACAGATTCCTGATTCCTGCATCGGGTATTCTCGGCGCATTTGTACTTATTGGGGCAGATGGAGTGGCAATGAATATTATAGCGCCTACTATCATTCCTACTGGGATCATGACATCTATCCTCGGGGTTCCGTTCTTCATGTACCTGATAATGAAAGGAAGAAGGAGGGAGTTCTGGTCATGATGATAAAACTCCAGGCAACGGATATTGTATTTAGCTACGATAGCTCGCCAATCCTCAAAAACCTGAGTTTTGAGATAGCTCCAGCGAAACTTGTGAGTATCGTGGGTCCCAATGGTTCTGGCAAATCCACGCTTATCAAATGCATAGACAGGATACTGACACCGGAAAGTGGCAGCATTCTCATCGATAGAAATGATATAACCAAGATGAAGAGGATGGATGTCGCCAGGAACCTTGCCTATGTGCCGCAGAGTTCACTACGCATCTTTCCCAACAATGTCTTTGATACCGTTCTCATGGGCAGACGTCCGCATCTCGGGTGGCTCAGCAGTGAGGAAGACGGGGAGAAGGTATGGGAAGTACTGAGATTACTTGGGATTGAGGAGCTTGGAATGAATAGCTTCAACGAACTCAGCGGTGGTCAACAGCAGAAGGTGCTCATCGCACGCGCACTCGTTCAGGAAGCTAAGGTTATGCTCTTAGATGAGCCCACCAGCAATCTCGATATATGGCATCAACTTGATGTAATGAGTATAATAAAAAATCTTGTGAAGAAGAAGGTGGTTACTGCTCTGATGGCAATTCATGATTTGAACATCGCATCGAAGTACTCGGACCGGATAATAATGATGAAAAGAGGCACAATTGTTGCTGCTGGCGACCCTATGTCGGTATTAACTGCAGAGAACATAGCCTCTGTTTACGGTGTTGAGGCTGCCGTGAGGACACAATCAGAAGCACCGTATGTCGTGCCTTTGAAGCAGATCAAGATGGAGAAAAGGAGGACTCATTTGGTTACGAAATGATGTTATGACTGTAATTGGGCTATTAATATTAAGAGAAGTAATAAACCGCCCTTAGCTGCTTATCTTTTCAATAGTAATGAAAGAATATAAATACTATCAAATTAAGATAATTGAAGAGATGGACAAAAGGATAATCAAACGTGAACTCAACTTGCTCAAGCGCAGATTTTGTTTTTATTGCACGGTAAAAGGTGAGAATTGGTTGTCCAGTCCAATCACGTTTTTGAAAAATTGGAGTAGATAATTGATAGATATGAACGAGCACACAATTCAAACCATAAATCTGACAAAAGAGTATGGAAATATCAGGGCAGTGGATAACGTAAGCCTCAATATAAGAAAAGGAGAGATATTTGGGCTGCTCGGGCCCAATGGAGCAGGTAAAACCACAACAATCAATATACTGGTGGGTCTATCGCTTCCAAGTTCTGGAACTGCAAAAATAGCAGGATACGATGTAACAAAAAATCCAATAGAAATCAAGAAAAGACTGGGCGTAGCAGCCCAGGACGCATACTTCGACCACCATCTAAGCATCAAAGACAATCTTTTCTATCATGGATTGTTGTATGGTCTGCCCAGGAAAGAACTCAAAAAAAGAGTGGATACCGCTTTACAGTGGAGCAAGCTTGAAAAATACAGGAACAAAAAATTTCAGCAATTATCGGGTGGAATGCAAAAAAGGCTTGTTGTGGCAAGAGCAATGTTATCCGACCCGGAAATACTCTTATTGGATGAACCTACAACTGGTCTTGACCCACAAACCAGAAGGCAGGTCTGGGAGTTCATAAAGGATCTTAAAGAGGAAGGGAAAACTGTTCTCCTGACTACTCATTACATGGAAGAGGCAGATATTCTTTGCGATAGGATTGCTATCATAGACCATGGCAGGATTATAGCCCGCGGAACACCGGATGAACTAAAAAGGATGTGGAATAAAAATATTGTGATTGATATAACCCTGAGTCCTAACCCTGGCGTTTTAAAAGAAGATGTTAAAAATGCTCTAAACGACATATCTGGTGTTAATTATGTAGAAATGAAAAGTAATAGAATAAAGATCGGAGTGGCTGACGATGCAACCGTTGAACAGGTATTAAAAAGTCTGATTATAAATATAAAAACTAAAATCAGTGAACTCAATATTATCCGTCCAACGCTTGATGATGTTTTTCTTCATTTGACTGGCAGGGAGATACGATGAGATGAGTGCACGAGTGATAAAAGCAGTGCTTACCGTATGGGAACGCGAAATGTATGAATACGTGAGTAATCTACATGTAAATGCCCTGCGTCTTGCAGTAGAGCCATTGTTATTCATTTTTATCCTTGGAATAGGGCTTGGCAAGCGTGTGGTGATTGGAGACGTAAATTACTTATATTTCCTGGCACCGGGCATACTGTTCATGGTTGTGGTAAACAATAGTTATATGACCATATCAATGCGGCTCATGATGGCACGGGATTGGGACAAAACATTGATTACTGCGCTCAGTGCACCGATAAAACCCTTTGAAATCGTTCTTGGCTACATATTTGCAGGAGTAACGCAAGCACTGGCTGCATGTGCTATCTTCATTGTGTTAATGAATTACTTTTTAGGAATACCCTTTGGCTCCGTTTCCTCGATAGTATTACTTATCATAACAACGGCAACATTTTTCTCTTCCCTCGCAGTAGCGATTTCAATGGTGCTGGATAATCCATACCATTTGATGGTTGTCACGTCACTTGTTGTGGTGCCCATGAGTTTTTTTTGTGGGATATTTATACCTGTTACTGATCTTCCGAATTGGGCACAGCCTGTTATAGAGGCAATTCCTCTCACAGTGGCGGTACAAGCAGCCAGAGCGATAGCGTTATCTACTGGCAACCCTCATCTATGGCAAAATATGGCGTATATTATCGCATTTACAATCGCAGTATTTTTGATAGGGTTGCATCTTTTTAAGAAAAAGGTAATCACTTGAAGATTTTATCTTTTACAAATGTGAATAGAACCAATGAAATTATCGCTAATGTAAGACCATAGATAAATGTCGTTTCCGGACTTATTTTATCCCATAGCAATCCTGCAATATATCCACCTGGGAGAGCTACCAATCCTATTGCGGTATGGAACGTTCCTAATGCCGTTGCTTTTAGATGTTTTGGTGCTAAGTCAACCACAAAGGCTCTTTGAGCACCATCAATCATGGCATAGAATATCCCATAAATAACAAATAACAACAAAATACTGTAAATATTTGAAGTGAATACTAAGCCAAGAGAAGTGATACCAAATATTAAATAGCCTGCTCTTAAAACGGGTTTTCTGCCTATTTTATCTGATAATATTCCTGAAGGGATTGCACAAACCGTATAACTAATATAAAATAAAACATAGAGAAGAATTGCCATATAATCTGCCAATCCTATATCCACAGCCCTCAACAAAAGAAAGGCATATCCGAAATGACCTAATGCAAATATTGAAGAAACAATGATAAACAATTTCAAATTCATAGGCAATTCTTTAAAACTCAGTTTAATGGATATTTCTTTTGTTTCTTGTTTTGCAGGTGTCTTTTTTTCTTTGATAAACAGAATGACAAATACTGCAATTATCCCGGGCATAAAAGCGAACAGGAAGATGTTTCTATACCCCAAAATTGGAAGCAGTAAAAAGGCAAGCGCAGCTCCTGAAACCGAACCAATGCCGTCCATAGCTCTGTGAAACCCATAAGCTTTTCCTCTAACACTTTCATCGCTGGATTCAGCAACAATCGCATCTCTTGGAGCAGTTCTCAAACCTTTGCCAATTCTTTCTATTACGCGTACAAAAAGAACAAAAGACCAGATATTAGCAAAAGCAAACAATGGTTTTGTTATGGCTGACAGAGAATAGCCGAACAAAACAAAAGGTTTTCTTCTTTTGATTTTATCCGACCAGTAGCCAGATACAAGTTTTAATAAAGAAGCGGTTGTTTCTGCCGCACCTTCAACAATACCAACTGCGTAAGCACCAGCACCTAACACGGTTATCAAGAATAAAGGAATCAATGGAAAAACCATCTGGCTGCTGAGATCGGTGAATAAACTAACTAAGCCCAATACGAATACGTTTCTGGTTATGCCCTCAAAGATTTTAATTTGTCTATACTTAGTCATTTTTCATACCTCTCGGTGGTTTTATGCAATCACGACAACCCGGTCTGCCGTGACGATAGTTGAGAAGTTCATAATATTATAAGATATTGTTGTTGGTTTTATATAAATATTCCTATATTTGTATATATTTTTATACTAATAATCATTATGTGGCAATTCAAACGATGTTTACAAGATAATCTTATGAGTAAATCAGAACTAATACTGAACAAGAGTTCCATCCACCCTCGCTTTTTTTACCGCATACTTAAACGCCAATAAACCCAGCGGCACCAGCACAACTGTGAATACTGCCAATGCGATTATATCTGGAGCCAGAGCATGTAGCGAGTATCCCTGCAGAAGCGCATGTCTCATCCCGCTTAGCGAATATGTAATCGGCAAAATATGCGAGACATTTTGCAGCCACCCGGGCAAAACCGCAATTGGAAAAAGCACGCCACCAAAGAGTTCGGATGTGCTCATAAATAACATGTTTATCGGGTCACCTCTTTTGAGTATCATAATGAAACTGGCAGAGATTATGCCAATACTGCTGAAGCATATTATTGTCAGAATGAGAATAACCATAGCAGCAAACAGATTTGCATTACTCATGTCCACACCCAGCAAGAAGGCCCCAATCAAAAGGTATATCAGAACTCTAAAAGAAGTGAAGATAAAACTCCAGAGAGAAGATAAAGTTATTATTGTTGAGGTATTAGTCGGGGTTACAAGCATTGCTTCTAATGTGCCCATCATCTGCTCACCCCGAATGCTTTCTGAGAAACCCCTCATCGCCGTCGTTAGATACCCTGAGAAGGCTATGCCTATCAGCACAAAGGAGAAATAATCTCCTCCGTATGGTTCAAGATATTGCAATCCTGCACCTCCAATCAGTTTGGCAATAAAATAGAAGGTCAAAATCGAGAAAAACATGAAGAACAGTCTCAAGAAGAACTCGAATTTATAACTCGTTTGAAGTACAAAGTCTCTTATAATAAAGGAAAACGCTTTTTTGAATATCAAAATCCTATCCCCCCTATTCTCCCTCCACGCATCATCCCTCTTCTCCCTTCACGCATCATCCTTTTACGTTCCGAGTAAGGATGCTTTGATGCTTCCTCTTCTTTGAACTCTTTGCCCGTGTAATGTAAAAACACATCATCTAATGTGGGGTTGGGTTTGTCCAACGTACTTTTCAGTTCTTCTGGACTCCCAATCACCCTTAGTTCGCCTTCGTCAATGATCGCAATTCTGCCACATAATTGCTCCGCCTCGCCAAGGTGGTGTGTGGAGAGAAAAACCGTTTTCCCCTGCTCCTTTACGATACGCTCTTTAATAAATCCTCTTAAATTTTGTGCTGCGCCGGGGTCCAAACCCTTGGTTGGTTCGTCCATAAACACAACTTCCGGATTGTTCAGCAGCCCTCTTGCAATAGCCATCCGTTGTTTCATACCGGCAGAATAACTTAGAAACTTATCATTTGCTCTATTTATTAAACCAACAATATTTAATAGCTCATCTACCCTTTTTTGTGCATCATAAGAATAAAAATTATGAAGCGAAGCGAAAAATATAAGGTTTTGCCGTCCGGTAAGTCTCCAGTAGAAACTTCGTTCATCGGTGGTAATAAAACCAATAGATTCGCGGACCTTTCCACTATCTCCTGCGATGTTATACCCATTTACATACGCAGTTCCCTCTGTGGGTAAAATCAGCGTGCACAACATCTTTATTAGCGTGGTCTTGCCAGCGCCATTTGGTCCGAGAATACCAAACAATTCCCCTTTTCCGATCGTTATGTTCACCTTCTCTACCGCCGTTATCTCATCTTTTCTAAAGGGATGCCTGAGAGAGTCGGTAAACCCTTTTTGCAGTGCGAACTTCTTCGTTAGGTCATGCGTTTCAATAGAATATTCCAATATTTTCATCCTCCTATCGTTTAATATTCACAAATTTAATTTTAAACTATATAAATATTGATATATTATGCATCAAACGTTATATTATGAGGAAAAATTAACAAAAAGGAAGGTAAAAAAATATTTATGTCTACTATGACAAGGAGGGCCAGGATAATAACATGACATCGAGCACTGGCTATATCTGAAATAGGAACAAAGAGCGCAGAAATAAAAGAGCAATACATCGGAAGGAAGATACTCTTTATTTTCTCTTCCCTCATCCTACTACTCATTATCGCAGGCGTAGCCGCAACGCTTGGCTCTTACCTCATTTCAGTCGCTGAGGTATATTCAATAATATGGCATTGTCTATGTCAAAATCCCGAAACGACCAAAGAACTTGTCGTCTGGAACTTGCGATTGCCACGAATAATATTCGTTGAAAAAGTGCAAGATTTATAAGACAAAAAAACGGGTTATAATGTATTGTTGGGAATGAATCCTCCAATGCCTAGGACATCTTGAAGAATTGGAGAAGATAATTGATGGATATGAACGAGAACATAATTCAAACCATAAACCTGACAAAAGAATATGGAAATATCAAGGCAGTGGATAACATAAGCCTCAGTATAAGAAAAGGAGAGATATTTGGGCTGCTCGGACCTAATGGTGCGGGCAAAACCACGCTCATCCACATGCTGTGCACGATTTTGAGATCAACCTCTGGAACTGCTTTAATCAACGGATTTGACATAATCAAAGAACCAGACAAGGTAAGGAAATCAATTGGAATTGTTTTTCAAGACCCAAGTTCCGACGACGACCTCACAGCTTATGAAAACATGGAGTTCCACGCCATGATATATGATGTTCCCGTGGAAAGAGCGAATATATTAGAGCTTTTGAGGCTGGTTGAGCTTGATGACAGGGCAGACCGTTTTGTCAAGACCTTTTCTGGTGGCATGAAACGGAGGTTAGAGCTCACGAGGGGTTTATTGCATCATCCAAAGGTATTGTTTCTGGATGAACCCACTCTGGGCTTGGATACGCAGACGAGACGCAAAATCTGGGACTATATACGTGAAATAGCGAACGAAAAAGAAATGACGATCATTCTCACAACTCACTACATGGAAGAAGCAGATAGTATTTGTGACCGGATAGCGATAATAGATGAAGGTAAAATAAAGGCGGTTGGCAGCCCAAAAGAATTAAAGAACGATTTGAACGATTATAAATTTATCATAAAACTCATTAAAAACTATGATTATTTGGAATTTGAAAAAGAACTTGAAAGAAGCATTAAACGTAGAGAAATTGGGGTTGATATAACGGATGTCAATATAACCCAAAACAACGCCGGGAATGGAGTTAGTGCTAACGCTAACGAAATTGTATTGGAAATCGACCTGAGAATTAATAACGAAAGTAAAAATTCGGATGCCTTACTGATAGATGCTCTTATTTCGGTTAAAGATGCCTTAAAAGAGTTTAAAAACTTCGAAATAACCACTATTGATTTACATAAACCGACATTGGACGACGTCTTTATACGCTACACGGGTAAAAAGCTCAGAGAAGAGAGGGCACCACCGGATCGTAGATTGCGAATGGTTGCGAGCAGAATGACATCCGGGGTGAGAATAAGATGAATATAAAAAAGAATATAAAGGCGATATATATCATTTGGCTGCGTGGAATAAAGTTGTCTTCGAGATATAAGGTAGGTTTCATTAGTCATTTAGGACAGCCACTACTTTGGCTGCTCCTGCTGGGAACGGGACTTAGAGGCTCGGTAAGCATGGGTAGTATGGGTTTAACGGAGTCAACGGGGATAGATTACATGGCTTTTATGCTGCCCGGGATAATAGGCATGACCCTTCTTTTTTCCTTGATGATGGGCGGAATGAGAATTCTGTGGGACAAGAAATTTGGATTTTTAAAAGAGATGATGGTAGCGCCTATATCAAGAGTAAGTATAGTACTGGGAAACAATTTCAGCATTGCCACAATCTCAATTCTCCAGGGAATCATTATAATATTATTGGCACCATTGATAGGTGTTGATTTAAACCTGTTCTACATACCAATTGCTTTGCTATTCATTTTAGTGATTGGATTAACTTTTACAAGCGTTGGTATAGTAATATCAACGCAAATGGAAGACTTCGGCTCGTTTCAAGGCATACAAACATTTTTAACTCTTCCTCTTTTCCTTCTATCCAGCGCATTTTTTCCCGTAACTAAACTGCCCTATCCCGTCCAAATAATAGCTTACTTTAACCCTCTGTTCTACGGAGTTGATGGTTTGCGTGGCGCATTAATCGGCGTATCTACACTGCCAATGTGGCTTGACCTGCTGGTAGTAACTTTTTTTTGTGTCGTTTTGATCTTTTTGGGTGCTTATCTTTTCAATAGAAGCGAAGGGATATAAAAGTGAAGGAGAAAAAGTTTAAATATAGGAAACGGCAAACAATTTTGTGAAGTGAAGACCTATGAAATCGATAAGCATACCTGAGGATGTGTTAATCTCGATAAAAATACCCGAGAAGGATATGGAAAAGGTATTAAAGCGGGAATTAGCCACCGCCCTATACCAAAGGGGTGTTATTTCACTGGGTAAAGCGAGAAAATTAGCTGGGATGAGCAAATGGGAATTTATAGAGGAATTAGGGAAAAGAAAAATCGAAAGGCATTACACAGAAAGAGAATTGGAGGAGGACTTAGCCTTTGCCAAAGGTAGTAAGTAATTCATCGCCTCTGATCCACTTAGCCAAGATTGGGCAGCTAAACCTATTGAGTGCTGAGCAAAATTCATACTATCCAGTTGGTGAAAATCCAACCCGAGGAAAGGTTAGTTAGCCGCCACCTCAGAACTGAACCTTGCACTCAGTCTGGTAACGGGCTGTTGTGAAGCCAGGGGAAGGGATACTGGGCTGCAACGCAAGTGAAGAGATTGAGCCCCGAAATAACCATCGTGTCGGTGGAACTATTTAGAGTTGACTATGGTGGCTCCGCATTATTTCCATTAGAGCGATTGCCTCTCGGGCTAAAATATTTGGGCTATATTAATCCTTTAACTTATGGTGTTGATGGACTGCGGTGTTCCCTGATTGGGTTATAATAACCACAATCTATTTTTTAATATCATAAAAGATATAAATAGAAAATATTTTTATAAATTAAGGTATATAAAATAAGAGATGGTATGAAAAATGAAGGTAACAGCAGTAACGTGGGGAAGTGATATGCCCCTTTTAATTGAGGCATGTAAGGAACTCGGAATAGAGTTAAACGCCTGGTCCACTCATGACGTGGAAGAAGAGAAGAAGCGAAAGGAGTGCATAGAATCTTTCGAGCAGGCGGACGTCATCCTCTTGCATCCATCAAATGAGGAACATTGGGATGAGATAGTTGAGAGACTGAATAAAGATGTGCCAACGATCTCTTTTGGGCATGATTCATCCTTCTGGTCGCTTTCAAACGTTCCCTTAGAGGTTGTTGCAACGGTCAATGCCTATCACGTATACGGTGGGGATGAGAACATAAAGAATATGCTAAGATACGTCGGAAAAGCGGTTTTAGGTCTGGATTATAAATACGAGAATCCAAAGGAGACGATGTGGCAGGGAATATATCATCCTGATGCCGAAACTGCTTTTGAGAGCATAGAGGACTATTTCGCATGGTATAAACCTTCGCATAAACACAAAGTCGGCATTCTCTTCTTTCGTACATATTGGGCGAACAGAGACCTTGAGCTCGTGAATGCATTAATTCGTGAATTGGAAAACGAGTTTGACGTAATTCCCGCCTTCTGCTATGGAATGGGAGATAAAGAATTAGGTGCTAAATCGAGCAGTGAAGTCATTGAAGCATTCTTCATGAACAGGGTAGATGCACTCATAAACCTTCAATCGGTATTTCATGCCGGAAGTGAGGGTGGTTCGGTAAATGTACTGAAAAAACTAGACGTTCCGGTGTTCCACCCACTGATGGCATACCACAGGACAGAAGAAGAATGGAGAGCGGATAGTCAAGGAATAAGCAGCATGGAGGTTGGCTGGAGCGTCGCAATGCCGGAATTAGAGGGCGTAATCGAACCGATAATTATCGGAGTATCAAGAAGAGGTAGCGATAACGAATTTGAGTTGCATACGCAGATAGAAGAAAGGGTGAAAAAGATTGTGGCGCGGGTGAAGAAATGGATAGCGCTAAAAGAAAAACCAAAATCCGAGAGAAGAGTTGCATTCATCCTCCATAACAATCCCTGTGCAAGCGTTGAGGCAACAGTGGGAAGCGGTTCACATCTTGATACCCTGGAAAGCGTAGCGAGGATATTGGAAAAGATGAAAAAGGCAGGGTATTCGGTTGCTCCTCCGGAGAGCGGAAAAGAACTCGTCGAGAACATTATGAATCATAAGGCAATTTCGGAGTTCAGATGGACAACCGTGGATGAAATCGTGGATAAGGGCGGTGCACTCGCGCTAATAAGCAAGGATGATTATGAAAAATGGTTTGACACCTTTGACCAAAAAGTGAAGGAAAGAACGTGTGAAGCATGGGGCAATCCACCGGGAGAAGAAAAGAATGGCGTTCCCGCGGCAATGGTTTATAATGGTAAAATCGTGGTAACGGGCGTTCGATACGGAAACGCAGTGGTGTGCGTGCAGCCGAAGCGAGGTTGTGCAGGGTCACGATGTGACGGTCAGGTATGCAAGATTTTACACGACCCTGAAGTGCCTCCGCCTCATCAATATCTCGCAACCTACCATTACCTGGAAACCACCTTCGGCGCTGATGTGATTATCCACGTAGGAACGCATGGTAATTTAGAATTTTTGCCAGGCAAATCCGTTGCGCTTTCCGAAAGCTGTTACCCTGACATTGCCATCGGAACTCTGCCTCACCTATACATCTACAATTCCGATAATCCACCGGAAGGGACAATCGCAAAGAGAAGAAGTTATGCAACGCTCATAGACCATATACAAACCGTTATGACAGAGAGTGGTTTGTATGGCGGCTTAAAGGAGCTTGAAGACCAGATTGCAGAGTATAACAGGACAAAAACATCGGACAAAGCAAGAGCACATGCCTTAGAGCACATTATCATTGATTTGATAAGGAAAACGAAACTATCAGAAGAGATAAGACTTGATAAAAAGTTAGAGGATGGATATACCTTTGAGAAAATAATAGACATTGCACATGAGGCTATTACTCGCATATACAACACGCAGATTCCTGATGGTATGCACATATTTGGAGAAGTTCCGGAAGGTGATAAAAAGGTTGAATTCGTCAACTCGATACTGAGACATGATTCAGAGCTAAGGAAATTGATTTTCGAGCTTATGGGGCTTGATATTCAGCCTTCAGAGGCAGGAAGCGAGTTTTTAGCCGAGGTGGATGGCATTGCGAAGAAATTTATTTCCGCTTTCTTGACTGAAGAAGAGCCTTTAGAAGCTGCGAAGGGGATATTAGAGGATAAATTGAAGATAAAGGATGAGAATAAGCTTTCTCTACTGAAAGAGAAGGTAATGGATATTTCTTCAAGGATAGAAGCATCGGATGAGATGGGGAGTTTATTCCACGGCTTTGATGCCGGATATATCGAGCCAGGACCTTCGGGGCTCATAACGAGAGGAAAGCCGGAGATACTTCCAACAGGCAGGAACTTTTATTCGCTCGACCCGTTCAAGATACCAACAAAGGCGGCATGGGTGATTGGTAAGCGACTTGCAGATGGCGTGATAAGGAAATATGAAGAGGAGAACGGGAAGCTTCCCGAGAACATAGCAATGTACTGGATGGCATCTGACGTCATGTGGACGGATGGGGAGCAGCTCGCACAGATGATGCATTTAATCGGTGTAGAGCCTGTCTGGAAAGATGGAAGGGTAAAAGAATACCGGATAATTCCTCTGGATGAGCTCAGTCGCCCAAGAATAGACGTTACGGTAAGGGTGGGTGGGATTACGAGAGATTGTTTTTACAATTGCATCGAACTTTTAGACATGGCGATACGGGAGGTCGCAATGCTTGACGAGCCCATAGAAAAGAACTATTTGAGAAAGCACGTATTGGCATTGGAGAAGAACGTGCGCGGTGAAAATACAAATGAAAACGGGACTGAATTTGCACGTATATTCGCAAGTAAGCCGGGCACGTATGGGAATGGTGTGAATTTGGCGGTATATGCATCGGCATGGAAGGGGGAGAAGGATTTATCGGACGTCTTCGTGCATTGGAACGGGTATGCCTACGGTAAAAACAATTTTGGCGTTGAAGCGCAGGATAGTTTTGTATCACAGCTTAAAACCGTTGATTTGACTTTCAATAAGACGGTTACAGATGAATACGACCTGTGCGGCTGTTGCTGCTACTTTGGAACGCACGGTGGACTCACAACTGCTGCACGAGAGCTATCGGGACACGACGTTTCTGCATATTATGGCGATACGAGAGACCAGGATAAGATAGAGGTTAGAAGCCTTGCAGACGAGATGCGAAGGATCGTTCGGTCGAAGTTGCTGAATCCAAAGTGGATAGAAGGGATGAAACGTCATGGATACAAAGGTGCAGGGGACATATCAAAACGAATAGGAAGAGTTTACGGTTGGGAAGCGACAACGCAGGAGGTAGATGACTGGATATTCGATGACATTGCAAGGACGTTCGTTTTAGATAAAGAAATGAGGGCGTTCTTTGAGGAGAACAATCCATGGGCGCTTGAGGAGATTGGAAGGAGGTTGTTGGAAGCTTATGAACGTGGGCTATGGAACGCGGACGAAGAAGTGATTGAAGGTTTGAAGAGCGCATACCTCGAGATGGAAGGATGGATAGAAGAGAAGATGGGCGATGCGAAAGGAGATTTTCAAGGAGGAGCGATAGATGTGATGACGGTGCAGGATGTCGAGGTATTAGCGGCTAAGGTGAAAGACGGACAAAAAGAGTGGAAAGGGGTCGGTTCTGTAAAGAGGACGGGTGAAGAGGTGAAATAGACTCTTCGCTGGAAAAAACGCCTATGCTGGTGGTATCAGGAGTGTTTGCAAATTAAAATGATTCCCCATATTATATACACTTCTTTGATATATGCCCTTTACTGGGTGGCAAAAATTGTTCCCGTCATTGCCATAGGCATCCTCGTAACGAGTTTCGCTGTTAACCTCGGGCTGATGAAAAAGTTTGACAGGTTAATCAAACCTCTTTCCAGTAAAGCGAATATCAGCACGCTATCTGCTCTCTCGGTGGTAACGTGCACGTTTAGCACTACTGCTGGTTACTCCATGCTATCTGATGGACTGAACGATAAAATGATTTCCGAGCGAGAAGTCATCGCTACCACGGTAATCAGTTCTTTTCCAAGCATCCTCTCTCACCTCTTCCCGTTTTTCATACCGGTGGTGATTCCTATTTTGGGGTTAACTACCGGAGCAATCTATGTGTGCCTGGTGGGGCTTGCGGCATTCTTGAAAACGTGTTTTGGAATACTCCTTGCGAGGCTATGGCTAAAAGATGCTAACGTGTTTTCAGCCAAATCTCGGTTATCCGCCAATCCTGACAATGCTCTGGTTGAGGATAAACAGCACGCATTGAATAAAAGCGCCGGGAGCACCTACAAAATGCTTAAACGGATCGTGCCTACGATGTTCATCACCCTGTTTCTGGTATCTGTGGCGATGGAACTGAACTTGTTCGATTCATTTTCTACGATTTTGGGACCTCTCACAAACATTTTGGGATTGGAAAGCGAAGTCGTTCTAATCAGTGCAACTGAGATTGTGAACACTTATGCCGGGATGATCCTCGCAGGCAGCCTTCTGGGCGAAGGATTGATTTCGACAAAAGGGGTGCTAATCGCCTTATTATTAGGCACCGTGGTATCATTCTCAACGAGATTTGTAAAACATTCACTGCCATTGCACGTATCGCTGTTCGGACCTAAGTTGGGAAGCAAGACGGTTGCGGTAAATGCAGGAACAACGCTTGTCATAAATGCGGTATTCATAATAGTATTACTGATAATTTAGAAGTTTTAAGAAAGGATTTTTTGTAATAAAAAACGATAAATTTAGCTTTTTAGAGATACTAAAATCAATATAGAAAAACTTATATAGCATCAATATTATTATATTATTTTAGATAGTTACAAATTAAAGAGTGGAATAAAAGAAAAGGTGAGAAAATGACGCACCACATTAGAAGAGAGATATTGCCTTTTACGGCAATTGTAGAGCAAGAGAAGATGAAGAAAGCGCTTATTTTGAACGCTATTAACCCACGGATAGGCGGAGTGCTTATAAGGGGCGAGAAAGGGACGGCGAAGTCCACTGCCGTTCGAGCTCTTGCGGAACTGCTACCAGAAATCGAGGTGGTTAACGGCTGTCCGTTCAATTGCAATCCTTATGACGAGCGCGAGATGTGCGACCTATGCTATGCGGAAAAAATGAATGGTGAAAATCTGGAAGTGGCGAAGCGAAGGATGTGGGTCATAGACCTGCCGTTAGGTGCGACCGAGGACAGGGTCGTGGGTTCAATAGACGTTGAAAAGGCAATAAAAGAAGGAATAAAGGCGCTGGAGCCGGGGATATTAGCTGCTGCAAATCGGGGCATTCTCTATATTGACGAGGTAAATCTTTTAGATGACCACGTTGCCGACGTCATTTTGGATTCGGCTGCGATGTCTATAAACGTGGTCGAGCGAGAAGGAGTCTCGGTTTCTCATCCCTCTAAATTCATCCTGGTTGGAACGATGAACCCAGAGGAAGGCGAGCTCAGACCTCAACTCCTGGATAGATTTGGTCTTCAAGCAAGTGTAGAGAGTATAGATGATGCAGCGAAAAGGGTAGAAATAGTGAAGCTTGTGGAAAGTTTTGAAATTAATCTGGACAAATTCAAGGAAAGGTTCGGAGAAAAACAAAAAGAGTTGAGAGCGAGAATTGAGCAGGCGAAACAAATAGTTAATGATGTGGAGATTAGCGATGATTTACTGAAACTAACCGCAGATACCTGCATTAAACTCGGCGTCAGGACACACAGAGCGGAAATCGTTATAAGCAGAGCGGCAAAAACGATTGCTGCATTCGATGGCAGAAAAAAAGTCACTTTTGAGGACATAAAAGAGGCGATGGAATTAGCACTTCCGCACAGAATGCGCAGAAAGCCTTTTGAGCCGCCAAGTTTGGATACCGAAAAACTCGATGAGATGATGCCCGACACAAAAGAGCAGCATAAAGGTGAGAAACAGGAGAATAAGCAAGAGCAAAGGAAAGAACACGAGCATAAACACGCCCCCACAAATCCAGAAAGTGAAGATTCGTGGGCTCCGCCCACGTCCCCGCAAGCCCTGAAAGGGCTTAACGACAATGATACGGGTAAAGAAAAAGAACCGCAAAAAGAATCTGTTTTTGACATAGGCGACCCGATTGATACAGGAGTAGTAAGGCAAAAAGAAAAGAAAGATAGAACATATCGCAGGAAGGTATCCGGAAGAAGGATTCCTACACTCTCTCTTCGCAATAACGGGAAGTATGTGCGCCATGGATTCCCGAAGGGAGAAATAAAGGACGTTGCGCTTGATGCTACGATACGTGCTGCGGCACCTTACCAGAAAGAGAGAAGGGTTGATTCCGACTTAGCAGTTGTTGTAAAAACTCAGGACATTCGAGAGAAGATTCGTGTAGGAAAAGTGTCAACGGCAACGATGTTCGTTGTGGATGCCTCTGGTTCAATGGGTGCGAATCGAAGAATGGAGAGTGCAAAAGGTGCCGTTCTTTCATTATTACTGGATTCGTATCAACAAAGAGATAAGGTTGGAATGGTTGCGTTTAGAGGTAACCAGGCAGATGTTTTGCTTCCTCTTTGTTCAAGCGTAGATTTAGCATATAAAAGCTTGAAGGAACTCCCTACTGGCGGAAGAACACCGCTATCCGCAGGTCTGGAAAGAGGACTAAATCTTCTAATGACAGAGAGGCAGAAGGATGAAGGAGCGATACCGGTGCTGGTGTTAATATCCGATGGTCGTGCAAATGTTTCCTCCGGGTCAAATAAAGATATTAAAATGGAGTTGTTAGCGCTCGCTGAGCAGGCACGAGCTAAGGGCATACACGTGATTGTGGTTGATACCGAAGTAATTAATAATTCGTTCATACAGATGCAGCTTGGATATTGCAGAGATATAGCGAGCCATTCTGTGGGGAAATATTATCCCATCGCGGATTTAACATCGCAGGCAGTGCGTGATATTGTCATTCAGGAGCGAGAGCGGGAGTTATTGACTAATTTACGGGCGGTTTAGACTAAAAAATTAGCGATTCTGAAAGATAAATGCTCAGACTAACTCATTTCGTGGTTCTCTAACAGCCATTTCCACAATGGCAAAAACTTGACCTTATAAATCTTATCCTCTACTTTTATTTCTTCTTCTGCTTCACAATCTTCTGTTATGACAAGCAAATCTTTACAGCCGAGTTCTTTACTCGCCTTCAACAAAGCTTTAATTTCACGCTCTTTTGTTTTGTTTTTCTTACTTCACTAAATAAATTTATTGATTTTTATTTAGTAAACTATTTAAATTTAAAAGAAGCTGTTTCTTATTAATACAATAATTTTTATACTTATCGCATTTAAAACCGAAAAAATTAAAAGTAACATCAACATCAAAAATATAATTAAATGTGTTATTTTCAGGGAGGGGGAAAAAGCGAAGATAAAATAAAATGACGTCAAGCACTGAGACCATATCCGGAACGAAAACAAAGAGAGCGGAAATAAAAGCGGAATACAAGAAGTTTATCGGGAGGAAAATCATTTTTATTTTCTCTTCCATCATCCTAATTTTTATTATCGCAGGCGTAGCAGCAACGCTTGGCTCTTATCCTATCACAGTCACAGAGGTCTATTCAATAATATGGCACGGTCTATTTCAAAATCCCGAAACGACAAAAGAGATTGTCGTCTGGAACTTGAGATTGCCACGCATCATAATGGGCATTTTAGCTGGCATAGGGCTCGCGATTGCAGGCACGATGATGCAAGGTATTTTAAGAAATCCACTTGCAAGCCCCTTTACCCTGGGTATCGCATCAGGTGCGGGGTTTGGTGCAGCTCTTGCCATTCTTTTAGGTGCGGGTATTATCGCGGGTGAGTATCTCGTCATAGGAAATGCATTTCTCTTCGCACTTATTCCTGCTTTTGTTATCTTAGGTTTGACCCGTTACAAAAGGGCTACACCTGAGACGATGGTTCTCGCTGGTATCGCAATGCTATATATCTTTAGTGCGGCGACGACTTTATTAATGTACTTTTCTGAAGCAGAAGCGGTAAAAGCCGCATATTTCTGGATGGTTGGCAGTCTTGGAAAAGCGTCATGGGATGCTATTCTCCCTGTTTCTATCGTGCTTGCATGCTGTGTTCCTCCGCTTATGTGGAAATCGTGGGACATCAACGTAATGGGTGCTGGAGATGAGACTGCAAAAAGCCTCGGCGTAAATGTCGAGCGAACCAGAATCCTTATATTGATTATTGCTTCTTTGTTAACCGCAGGCATCGTAAGCTTCATGGGGACAATTGGATTTGTAGGATTGGTTGCCCCGCACATGTGCCGCATGGTTATCGGTGGTGATAACAGGTTTTTAATTCCTGCTTCTGGTCTCTTCGGTGCCGCCCTTTTGCTTGGCGCTGATACCATTGCGAGAACAATCATAGCACCTGTAATCCTCCCGGTAGGAGTCTTGACAGCCTTCATGGGGGGTCCTTTATTCCTTTACTTGATAATGAGAAAAAGGAGGGAGTATTGGTGAAATGAAACTAAAAATAAAAGATGTGGAATTCAGCTATGCAAGCGTGCCTGTCCTCAAGGATGTCTGTATAGAGCTTGCCGAATCGGAGATGTTAGGCGTGGTTGGTCCGAATGGAGCAGGTAAATCCACGCTTATCCGGTGTATAGACCGGATTTTAGTCCCACAGAAGGGAAGTATAGTGCTGGATGGGCGGGATATAAAAGAGCTGCGTCTGCTGGAACTCGCCAAAAAAATGGGCTATATTCCACAAAGCACCTCTCAAATTTTCCCTGCTACTGTCTTCGACACCGTTCTCATGGGCAGACGACCGCATCTTGGCTGGCGAAGCAGCGAAAAAGATACTGAAAAAGTTCTGGAGATGCTGCAAATGCTGAACATCGAAGAGTTCGCCATGCGTGACATTAACGAGCTCAGCGGCGGTCAGCAACAGAAAGTGTTCATTGCACGTGCGCTCACACAAGAGCCTGATGTTCTTTTGCTCGACGAGCCCACCTCCAACCTCGACATCAGACACCAGCTCGAAGTGATGGACATCATAAAAAACATCGTGAGAGAAAAGGGAATCGCTGCGATTATGGCTATCCACGACCTTAATTTAGCTTCAAGATATGCTGATAGGATAGTAATGATGAACAGTGGTAAGATTTTTTCCGCTGGTGACCCTGTTTCTGTCCTCACGCCGGCGAATATAAAACGAGTTTACGGTGTGGAGGCTGAGGTGAACAATAACAACGGAAGACCTTATATCGTACCTATAAGACCTGTAAAATAATAATAATAATAAAATAAATATTGTATTAGCATCAAAAAAGATGCGGTTTAAAACCATGTTAAAAGAAAGAGTTTTTGCAGACCGTGTATTGGAAGTGAAGCCTTCGGCAACTTTCAAATACGATGCCGCGGCGAAGAAGCCGGGCGTGATAAACTTAACCATAGGCAGACCGGACTTTGACACACCACAGGTGATCAAGGAGGCGGCAAAGAAGGCGTTGGATGCGGGTAAGGTCCATTATACTCCCTCTAAGGGCATACCGGAGCTCAGGAAAGCAATAGCAGAGAAACTGGAGGCTGAGAACAACGTTGCAGACCTCGACGAGGATAAGATTCTTGTTTCTGGTGGCGGAAAACAGATAATCTACTGCACCGTCATGGCTTTAGCTGGTAAAGGCGACGTAGTCGCAATCCAGAACCCCTCATGGGTAAGTTATGAAGCCCAGATCAAGTTGGCTAACGCAGAAGTTGAATGGCTTACCGTAAAGCCGGAAGAAGGCTTTATTCCGGGGGCGGATTTTATGAACCAGTTAGAAGAGACAAATGCGAAACTGCTCATCCTTAATTCGCCCGGCAACCCCACAGGAGCGGTTATCCATGAAAGAACCATCAAAAAGATAATGGACGTGTGCGTTGAAAAAGAGATGTTCGTGATATCCGATGAGGTATATGAAAAACTCATCTACGAGGGCAAACATTACAGCCCCGCCAGTGAATACGAGAATGTGATAACCGTGAATGCGTTCAGCAAGACCTACAGTATGACCGGATGGCGC
>Ga0209986_10000878_pt1 | contig 29537 bp, 35 predicted proteins | sample BlataG_FD_183168 | JGI IMG/M metagenome (GOLD analysis project Ga0209986, IMG submission 183168) | Deep subsurface microbial communities from Black Sea to uncover new lineages of life (NeLLi) - Black_00105 metaG (SPAdes) (version 2) | ecosystem: Environmental > Aquatic > Marine > Oceanic >...
AGGCGGCTGGCCTCAGGCGGGGCCAATCGATCAGCGCCCCCGTGCACGATGAGACACGGCACCTTCATCTCAGCGGCGTGCGCCTGCGTCCATTCCATGGCCTTGAGAAGCTCGATGCCCAGGCGGGGTGTGGCGAGGCTGTGCACCAGCGGATCCTTGACGTAGGCCTCCACGATGGCCGGATCGCGAGAGATGGCAATAGCATCGAGTTTGCTGTCCAGCGTGAATCGGGGCCAGAGGCTGGAGAGCAGCTTGGCCAGGGCCAGCAGCAGGGGAGAGACGGGAAGCCCACCAAGCACAGGCCCTGAGGCGATGACGCCGGCCAGTCCCTGCGGGGAGTGCAGGGCATAGTCGAGCACGATCAGCCCGCCCTGGCCTGTGGCCTAACAGAAACAGCCGCCGGCCAGGGGCCTCTCGCCCGGAGGGCAGCCAGCCGGCCTCCTGCGATCTCACCAATTGCAGGAAGGCTTTCACGTCCTCGCGGAACTCGGCGAAAGCGTTGACGTGCCCTCGCTGGCCTCGGGAGCGGCCGCTTCCCCGGAGGTCGAAGGCGTAGACGGCGTATCCCCTGGTGACGAACCGGTTGACCACGTTTCTGTAGCGGCCGCCGTGTTCGCCAAAGCCGTGCCCGATGACCAGCACCGCCTTGGCCTCACCTTCTGGCCACCAGCGCTGATAGTAAAGTTCGAGACCTCTGAATCCTGTGAACGTTCCTTCGGTGTGGTCCATTGCATCTTGCTTGCAAGTCTTGCGGGTCGCTTTGCTCTTTGAACCCAACGGCTTTAGCGTCGGGCGGCAGCCGCCGAAGCGAAGACTACCCAAGCGCATCGTCATCGTACCACGATTTGGCGTGGTTGTCAATAGCAGGGGCTGGCCGGGTGCGTGGCGACAAAGGCATCCCAGTCGGCGTCATCTAAACCTGGTGATTGGTCAGAGCGAAGGACACGCAAGGCAACCTCTTTGGTCCTGTCGGGAGCCGTGGGCGCTATTATACCACGTTGTTCAGCTTCTTCGCTAACGGCGCCCGTTGAGGTTTTTAGCGTTTTCCATCGTTGCTGGCAAATCCCTCCCCCTCGTGGTATAATTACGGACACATCACGGTACGGAAAGGAAACAACCCCATGCCTGTCACCAGAATTGTCGTCATTGGCGCGGGCAGCGCCAGCTTTGGCCTGAGCACGCTGGCCACTATCATGCGCAGCCAGGCCCTGCGTGGCAGCACACTGGGCCTGGTGGACATAGATCGTCAAGGCCTGGAGACCATATCCGCCCTGGGGGTACGGATCAACCGCGAATGGGGTGCCCAGATGACCATCGAGTCCTCGACCGAGCGCGCCGACCTGCTGTCGGGAGCCGATTTCGTCATCCTGTCCATCGAGGCCGGCCCCCGCGAGGCGCTGTGGCGGCAAGACTGGGAGATTCCCCTGCGGCACGGCCTGCGGCAGCCTTACGCTGAGAATGGCGGCCCCGGCGGGTTCGCCCACGCGGCGCGCAACATCCCCATCCTGTTGGGGGTTGCCCAGGATATGGAGCGCCTCTGCCCCGATGCCTGGCTCATCAACTTTACCAATCCGGTGCCCCGCCTCTGCCTGGCCGCCACACGCTACACCCGGGTCAAAACCGTTGGGCTGTGCCACCAACTCCGCATGGCCCACCTTATCGCCTTTGCTGTGCTGGCTGAACGGTGGGGCATCCAGGTGCCCCCCAACCTGGATACCCACCCGGATCCAAAGGCGCCTTATGACAAGGGCAAGTGGGTCGACCTGGCCTACGAAAAGCTGGACGTCAAGGCTGTGGGGCTCAATCACTTTATATGGATCGTGGACGTTCGCGACAAGGCCACCGGCGAAGACCTCTACCCGCTGTTCCGCCAGCGGTATCGCACCTACCGTCCCGACTTTGAACCCCTGACCCGCAAGATGTTCGAGGTTTTTGGGCTCTGCCCCGGCCCCGGTGACAGTCATCTGTGCGAATATCTGCCCTGGGGTCATGACCCCCAGACTAGACCGTGGGAGACCTACAACCTGCGATTGTACGACTGGGCTGCCGGCGAGCAGTGGCGCAAAGAGCGCAGCCCGTTGGCCGCCGCTATGGCCGCCGGTGAGCAGCCCATTGACGGATTGCGCCAGGTGCGCAGTGAAGGGGCTGTGGAATTGATCGAAGCCATCGCCGGCAATAGCAACGCCTACATCCCCACCGTCAACATCCCCAACCAGGGCTACATCCCCAATCTGCCCGACGGGATCATCGTCGAAGTGCCTGCCGTGGCGAACGGCGCGGGCATTCATGGTCTGGGCCTGGATCCGCTGCCGGAACCCATCGCCGAGCTGTGTCGCCGCGAAGCTGCCCTGGCCGGGCTGGTGGTGGATGCAGCCGTGACCGGCAGCCGGGAGTTGGCCTTGCAAGCGCTGCTGCTCGATCCAATGATCAGCGACTTTGACCAGGCGGAAGGTATCCTGAAGGATTACCTGGAAGCGTATGCCGAATGGCTGCCGCAGTTTCATGCGACAGAGGCGATGAAGGGAGGGGAAGGGGACTTGATTTTCATGAATCCCTGAAATCAGTCCCCCAAATGCGTAGGCCGAAGCGACTGAGATAGATCGGGATGTTTTTGAAAAGTGGGCTTTCCTGTTCGATTTCGCGGATCATAGCCCGCTTGACGTGGGACAAAGGCCCACACAGAATGGTAAGCGAACCGCCATCACCGCCCGCACCGTTCACTTTCCAGCCCAATGCGCCGTGGGCCCGGGCCACTTCGATGACGCGGTCGGCATCGGGGTTGATGAGATCAGGATGCAGGTTTCGCTGTGCTTCCATGTTCTGTATCATAGCCTGCCCCAAAGCGACAAAATCGCCGGCGTACAGGGCATCCCGCGAAGGTTCGCCAGTGGCCCGCAGTGCTTCAAGTTGCTTGGCAGTTGGCCCGGCGTCCTCGAGGTAGCGAATCACTTTTTCGTGCACCTGGGACGAGTGATGGGATTTACCCAGGTAAATAAGGGCCAACCGTCGCTCCAGCTCCCACCAGATGGAATTGGGCACCTGAATCCTCGACACCGAGGCGCAGGGATACTGGAACATCTCAATGTTCTGGACAAAAACCATACCGCTTCACACTGCAAGTTTATGTCCCTTAGGTTGTTAGCGTCAAGGTGATAGCTGTTGCGTGTACTCCAAGAAGCCACCTGCGTCAACCGCACAGGTGGCTTTTTGTGTTGCCAAACGAGCTGAAACATGATATACTCATCAGTAGCCAAATAGAAAAGGGATTACCGAGCCACCGCTCTGGTAATCCCAACACCTGACTCCTGAATGGCCCAGAAGAAAGGCTTAGAGGGATTATATCACAAAGCCGCTTTCTGGGCAAGTGGGGGGCGGCTTTCCTGTCCTCTTAGTGAAGAGCCTGTCACCTGCGACACCTGGGACGAAGCAATGGCAAGAGAGGTATGGAGACTGGCTGGTGAGGGTGCGGTATCGAGGGAATCAGAAGCGGAGGGTACGTTCAACTACGGTTGAGATCATTGTGGAAGAGGCGTACTGGGACCCGGAAGGCTACCGAGCGTACCAAGTTGGCTATGTCCAATAATGGACATTCTATATAGTCAATAGTTAGGTAGATTCCAGTAGATCAAGGCGAAATAAGGTGGAGTTGAGTGGGGTTCACAATCGAAGGATTTGATTCGATAGCAACAGCCAGGGAACTATCTCGAAGATCACGGTTTGCCTCAAGACTGCTTTGGCAGAACAAGAGTTACTACTTAGTTCCTTCCATAGCTCCGCTTGTCGAAGGACATCTTCTGTTGCTGCCCCAAAGGCATTACCGTAGCTTGGCAGCGAGTTATGCCTTTGGCTCGGAGGATTTTGATCAAGCGTTTTCCTTCGCGCATCGGTATCTTGCCCTCTCGTACTGTCAGCCAATCATCTTCGAGCACGGATCCGGGGTTGTTTCAGATGGTGCATCTACTGTGGAGTATGCCCATTTACATCTACTCCCTGTAGAGCCGCACTATCAACAGAAGCTCTTTTCAGTGATATGGAATGATCTCCCATTGAAGTACTGCCGCTCCTTGCATAGGGCTCTCGGTCAACTCCCAAATGATAGAGCCTATCTTTTGTGTGGAAACATCGGTCAAGTAGTCTATTCCGAAGTGAAAACTCTCCCTTCTCAGTATATGAGGCGTGTAGTTGCAGAGGTCCTCAAATTGGACTCGTGGCATTGGCGGAAAATGGGAAACTGGGACCTTTTTGATAGGACAATCGACAAATTCCGTAGCAACGGCCAAAAGGAGTAATGGGAGGAGGAAAATGTATCTACTAAACGCGAAAGCAATCCGATGGTATATCGACAGTGGCGATATCCATATTGACAATACTGATTGGAGTGGTTTAGGCCCCACGTCTTACCGGCTCAGACTCGGAAGCCCCTACCGTGAGATGTTTGTTACAGGAGGGAAGTGGGGCGAGTTTGAGGAAGGAAAGGCAACACCCATTGAGCCAAGGGTTATCTATAAGATCGAGACTCTTGAAACAGTTAGACTGTCTAGCCGCGTTCAGGGCTTTGTATTCCAGACCACTAACTTGTCCCTTATAGGGTTTGAATTGATCGGCGGAGTTGGAGTGGAGCCCAACTATAGTGGAAAACTCAATTTCCTCTTGCGTTCGCTCTGGAATGAGCAGAAGCACTTCACACTGGGCGACCAGATTGCCAAGATATACTTCTTTGACGTTGCTGAATCATCCTGTCCGTTCGACGATGAGTTGTACAAGGCATTCTTTGACTGGGCAAGCGAGCGAGCACAGATTATGTCAAAAGGCGGCCGTTAGAAAATGAAGCGCATACTACTTATCTTGCTGATCCTTATGCCAATCGTGTTGTGGACAGCTTCGCTTCTCGTGATAGCACAAACCGTTGACTTTCGAAGCGACTCGGGGCGGTTTGGTGAAGCTTTCGGCGTTATGGATGCGCTTTTCTCTGGTCTTGCTGTCTGTGGAGTAGTGTACACACTGTTTCTACAATGGCAGGAAATCAAGCGAACAGTGAAGAACCAGCAGAGACTCGAAAGAAGCGCTCACAAAGCAGCTTTGCTGACCTGTTTATCGACGGAATTGTCCGCACTCAATACGCTGCTGAGTTCGCTATATGAACGAATAAATGGTCTTCAGAAGATCAAAAGCCAAGCTGAACGCGTCGGAGCCGATCTTCTCGCACAAGAACAACGGCTGACAGCAAAGAGAGACTCGGTCGAGCGAGATGTTGAGCAACTCTTAAGACAAATAGCCCAGGTCAAAGCCGAAGTGTACCAGGAAGCGGAATCAGAACAGCGCTGATGATTCCGAGCAGGAATCTGCCTAGCCAGCGCACGGTGTGTCCTGAAAGCTGTCAACGGCTAACTGGTGCAAGTCCGGTCGTGGTAACTGCCAGGAGGCAGTGTACTCCGCACCGTACTGGACCGTACGGTACAGTGTACACTACGGAGTGCCACGTAGCAGGCAACCAGTGCAGTCGGATGACCGATTGTGCTGAAGCGTTGTATCCCTCCGCGAAGGGGGTGCAAACCAGCAGTCCGTAACATAAAGTGAACCTTGCAGCGTCGAAATGTTAGCCCCGAAAGGGGAACAAGGGAGAGCCGAGCTTTTCATGCGGAGTGAAGGCCACGGAAGGTGTGAAGAACCTGGAAGTGCAGCACCGAAGAACTCTCCGGCGTAGGGAGGGCGGAATGTTGGGACAGTCGTTGACGGAACAGGAGAGGTCTCACGTGGTCGGTGGCCCACAGCCAGCGTAACTGCTGATATAAGCTGAAGAAGTGAAGTTCAGAGGGATGCTGCGTGAGAAGTCGGAGGGGTTCATAGTACTGATGGTGGTGAGGACAACATAACCTCATCGGAGGGAAGGGACCCTACTTCAGCCGTGTCAAGCGGGACGGTAAGTGACGGTGCATGCCCGCACAGGATGCGGGACAACAACACCCAAGGTGAAATCACGAGAACGTCAGCGCGGACTATGCCTGTAGCCAAGTAGTAACTGCAATTGGTGCTGGCCTGATGGGGCAGGCTGATAAGGCAGCAGTGGCGGGGACTGCGAATGCCACAGGAAGAAGGCTGTCGGAGAGCCGTATGAGGGAAAACCATGTCCTGAGCCTGCCGAAGGGCTCACGTACGGTTCGAGGCTTCGTCCTGAGGCTCAGCCCGAAGGGTGGCAGGGGATGGAAACCAGGATATGATATCCCAGGCGCCATCCCCTGACCCTACCACCTGACCCGCGCCTTCGGCGCTCCGTTGTATCGCGGCTTTTTCATTTGTTCGGAGCTATTGTATAGTTGGAGTACCTGCCAAGTCGGCGCGGGCAGGTGAGCTCAACCGTTATACGGCAACTAAACTACCACACCGTTCTAAAAATATGACAAATCTGAAAGAGCTATTCAGTGCAGAGGACAATGAGCCTGAAAGCAAATATGGCTCAACGCGCTCAACCTTATTTGGTAAGTTCTATGAGAGAATAATTGCGAAGTGGCTCGAAGAAGAAAAAGGTTATGCGCTTAAGCGATGGCCCAATGCAGCTGTTCACAAACCCAGGATTTATTGGAATAAAATCTCGGTAGATAATTTCAATCTTGCTGATGAAGCAACCTTTGAAAAAAAGGTTAAAAGATTGCTTCAGAGTGGTAGAAGCTATTGCACACCAGATGGCCTTTTTGAACGTGATCGGAAATTATACATATGGGAAGCTAAAAATTGGCCCCTCTATCCAGAAAAAGGGCCTGAATCTCAAATCTGGAATTATTTTTCGGATAATCCGTGGATACTAGCACGGACTTGCAATTATGAGGGTGAGGAAATAGAAATATCAGGATTTTTGTTTTCTTTTTGGGATATGGATACGTCGGTTAAGAATAGAATAGAAAACAAAGTTAACAAAATAATCGGGGAAAACAGATTTGAGACTGTTCGGACAATAGAGATTATGGAAGATTGTATTCGGAGTCAGTATGATTGGTATATTCGCATAATTGAGCAAGAGAAAAATAATGTGGACGATTTTTTTGAACAACTGCTAGGCAAATCGTAAATGGTTTTGCAGCCGTAATGCCGTATAACAAACCCGTTGCAGGGGACTGCCCGAGCTCGGCCTAAATTGAGGGAGTGTTTAATTGTGGTAACTTGTGCCTGTGAAAATCTCATCAAATCAAAGGTTCTGCGCTGGTGGTGTGGTGTCTTGGTTCGGTGTTGTCTTTTTGCAACGGTGCAGTAGGCCGCCCCTGAATGGGAGCGTTATGCAGCTTGCTGGTATTGCAATGAGGATGTTGAGAGGAATATATGAATAACTTTAGATTCGTCACAGACGAACAGCTTAGAAATCTGATTGAGCGGGATAAAAGGGAATTGGATAAATGTCTGGAGCAACAGTTGTGTAAATCAACTCTTTTGCTGGCAGGCAGTATTATCGAAGCAATCCTGGTGGACTTCTTCCTAGCTTTTCCTCGACGTGGTTCAACATCCAAGAAAGTTCTTGAAGCAAACCTTGCAACCTTGGTTGAATGGGCTCACCAAGACAATTTGATAACTTCAAGAACAAAAGAACTCTCAACAGTTATAAGGAGTTACCGCAATCTCATTCACCCGGGTAGGGAATATCGCTTGAAAGAAAAAGTTGACATTCATTCTGCAACTGTCGCTGCTAGTTTAGTGGAGATAGTCGCGCAAGAAATTGCTGAAAGCTATGCAGAGCGGCGTGGATATACCGCCGAGCAGACTATTGACAAGGTCAAACTTGATCCATCTTGTATATCCATTTTCCCACACATCATAGGCACGATGGTGCCTGTCGAACGAATCAAGTTGTTCAGGTCTATACCCAAAGTATGTCAAACTGGTGAAGAACTTGAGACTATAGTCGAAAGCTTTATCAAGCTACATACTTTGCTAAAAGATTATGTACCTCAAGAGATCGTGAGAACAGAAGCGGTTCAAGTTTATGACTGCATACGGAATAGATCAAGAATTGACACAATTTCTTACCTCCGTTTCTTTGCGGGTAATCTCGATATGCTAGAAGAAGATCAGCGAGAGGCTACAGTGACTTACTTGTTGAGTATGTTAAGAGACGGTGACAGAAATACGTTACTGCCGTGCAAGAAGTGGAGAATTTATGGACAAGTAGGGCAGTTTCTTAACAGTGAAGAGGGGTTGATGCGGCTATTCGAGACTGTCAAGGGGCGATTGTATGACTTTGCACATGGGCAAAAAGAAGATGATGCGGAGCATGTTTTCCTATCCATCGTACACGGCCAAATCCTACTTCCAAAAATGAGCTCTGACAAAATGGCTGCTATTGCGGATATGCTCAGGGAGTTGACTTGGCCTGAGAAGGCATTTGCGTGGGCCGATTATCTAGAGATTCCATTCTGATCAAATTGAGTTTTTATTTGCTTCAAAGCGCCGCATAACCACGGCTTGCACCCGACCGGGCTATCGCCCGCGCATATCGGCGGTTCCACGCGCTTGCAGTGGGTCTTGTAGCGGAGGCTTCTTCGGGCAGCCGCCCGGCGGGTGAAGCCGGTACCGTTGGGCGGCGGATCCGACATGTGTAGTTAGTTCGAGATTGTGTGGTGTTCTTCCAATGATCTTGTAGCCAGGAGTTTCGTACATAGTCCTGTTAATCAGTTTCCCGGTGGAGCGATCTGCGGAGGTATACAATGAACCAGAAAGAGCATCTATTGGTCATTCCTGAGAAGTTGGACCCAGCGAGCGATGTGGTTGGGAAGGCGGAGGAGTTCCTCGAACAGTTCCAACCACTCGAGCAGACTAGAAGGCTTCCCCTTCTGCTTTTTTTCGATGCCAAGAGTGGGGCGTTTTACTTGATCTGTCATCTTGCAGCGAGATCTCTGGTAGAAAAGACTGACTTGAACGCGGTTCTTGACCCAGATGAGAGTGTTGATTACAAGCTAAACCGCGAGCTATATACTGATACTTATGCATACCAATTGATGAAAAGTGACGCAGAGCAGGGCAGGAGCTTCGAGGATATAGTGATTGAGTATGATACTTCATATCGCAAAGGCAAACCCCTCAAAGTTTTTGGCGGTCAGCACCGAGTCAATGCAATCAAAGAAGCCTTTGAGAGAGAGATCGCTGTATTCCATGGCGTGCGGGTCTACTTCGATCTGTCTCGTCACCAAAAGGTCGAGATTGCCAGGGTCAACAACACCTCTATTGCTGTTCCCAATGACCTGTTGGACCGGATGCAGGAAGATCTTCTTGGTCCACAACTGAGGAAGTGGTGCCAAACAGTGGGATTGCTTGGACCCCAGCAGAATTTTTCGGACAGAAGAAGTTCTGAGGGTGTGCCTACTGTTCGTATAGCTCGGACTCTGCTAGTGAACTTCTATCTAGGTCAACGTCCGGGAAACAGACTCGATGATCTTCACAGGCCAGTGGTTTGTTCTTCCGGCCCCAGTTTAGACAAGAGGTACCTCGAAGTGCGGGACGAGATCGATTGGCTCGATGAAGCCCTGGCGACAATGGGACGGGATTTCGCAAAGACTCACAAACTACAGCGCGAGCGTGTTACGAACAGAACTACCGACACTCACAGGGAGTTTGCGAACAAGATGTTGCATCTTTCTGTCGTGTCATCTTGGGCTTATGCAGTTGGGTTGTTTCAGAAACACCCGCAGTGGCTGGTTGCTCACTATGCGTTGGCTGACTCAGTCTCACCGCCAAATGACCCGATGAATGCAAAAGCGTTATCCACAGCCAGGCTCAAGGGTGTGGATTCAGATACTTATCGAGGGCTGGGAACACGGAGCAATACCGATGAGTTGGGCCGAATGCTGGAACTCTTCCTGCTGCAGGCAACAAAAGCACAGAAACGAGGAATTACCAAGAAACTGGCAAATGCAGCTATCCAATCCTATGAGACCAAGAAGGCCCAGAGTAAGCTAGAGAAGGCATTACAGGGGATCTAACCATGTTTGAGGACTACCTGGAAGATGCTCATTTCTTCTGTGCTGAAGCTGAGAAGCTGGTCGATGGCCGAGAGTCTGCGCGATTTTATCGAGCTTCGGTGTTCTATACTGCCAGTGCCATGGAGGCATTTGTCAATTACATTGGTGACACTTTTGCCCAGGCTGACGTCTTTGAGCCGTATGAGATAGCTTTCCTGACTGACAGGGAGTTTAAGCGGGAGAGGGGTGAGTTTAGAGTTTCTGACCGCCTTCAGCCCAATAGGATAGAGGATAAGTTGAAATACCTGATGTACAAGTTCTCCCGCGGTATCGATCTTGGACAATACGCGCCTTGGTGCAAGTATACTGAGTTTAGAGAGTTCAGAAATTCAATCGTACACCCGCGCCAGGATGCAGATGAGATAGATATCACTCAGTATAGAGCGATGGCAAGAATAGGACTGTCATCAACCATTGCAATAATGGATGTGCTTTGCAGGAACATCTTTGACCGCCCACTCCGGAAGCGACTAATCGATTTGGGTTCCTGAACGTCATACTAGGGTCGAGTCTTGGAGGTGTAGTTTGCTCATTACCTGTCGGCCGCCTAACAAGTCGCCAGACTGTGTGAAAAGTCGCATTTTGTGAGATAATACAGCCAGGATCAACAACACGCTTATCAAGGAGGCGGCATGCTGGGCTTCATAGAGGGTGTGAATCGGACCCAAGGGATCATGTTTCCCGAATCGCTCGATGAGTACATTGGGGATGACAATCCGGTGCGTTTCATCGATGCATTCATGGACAGCCTAGATCTGCAAGCACTTGGATTCGAGCGCGCGGTACCGAATGAAACCGGCCGTCCTCCCTACTATCCAGGTGATCTCCTGAAGCTCTACATCTATGGGTATCTCAACCACGTTCGGTCCAGCCGCAGGCTGGAGAAGGAGGCCGACCGGAATGTGGAGTTGATGTGGCTGCTGGGCAAGCTGGCGCCAGACTTCAAGACGATTGCTGATTTTCGCAGAGACAACCGGCAGGCTATCCGCGCAGTTTGTCGAGAGTTTACGTTGTATTGCCGAGAGTTGGGAATGTTTGGCGGCGAGTTGGTGGCGATAGACGGCAGCAAGTTCAAGGCAGTCAACAGTCGTCACATCAATTTCACCGAGCGCAGGCTGAAGGGGACTATCCAGCGGCTCGATGAGAAGATCGTGCGCTATTTGGGGGAGTTGGATACAAACGACGAGCAGGAACCCGAGAGCTACAAGCCAACGGCGGAAGAACTCAGGGAGAAGATCGAAGCGCTGAAGAAACGCAAGCGGGAGTACGAGGCTTTGCAGGAACAGCTTGAGGAAAGTGGCGAGAAGCAGATTTCGCTGGCCGATCACTCAGGACTCCCGCTTTGTGGCCCCTTATCTTATATTGATGGCAATCGCCACTCCTGGAATACTATTCCTGGTGTGTTGGTGGCGATCGAGAAAGAGGGCAATTCCTCACGACAGCGCCTAGCAACTCGCTTGTGTGCGCTGAGCTGTCGTCTGCTAACCAGCAAGAGCCACCTGCGTCAACCGCACGGTGGCTTTTTGCTTTTGCCAAACGGGTTGAAATGTAGTATTGGGGTCTACACCCCGTACTCAAGGGGGATGTGATATAATATTGCTCAAAAGCACAGGGGGTATAGACCATGAAAGCACGATTGCCGGCTGACCGGCTCCGAGAGAAGTCAGCGGCGACGTTGGTGACCAATCACTTGCGGCAACGGTACAACTTCAGTCCTGTTGTGGCTGAAGCGCTCAGCGATGATCTTCAACTTCTCTCGCACGAGATGAACGGGGCTTCCCAGTTGGCCGAAGGCCAGATTCTCTATCCGGCGGTGAAGGCCGATGAGCCATCTGGGAAAGCCCTCAAGGACTGTCAGTACGTGATGGTCCGTCTGACGATGTTTGCCCACAGCGACATCGCCTTTCGGCAACGGCATAGACTAAAAGAGCTCAAGAAGCGCATTCTGCACCGTATTATCACAGAGGCCGATGCTCAAAGGGCTCCTTTGACCTACGAGGATCTTTCGCGGCTGCTCTTTGCCGACCGCAAGACCGTTGGCCAATACATCCGGGAACTGCAGGCCGAGGGCGAGACGATTGTCACCCGGGCCACGTACACCGATGCTAGCGCCCTCATCTCCCATCATCGTCCTATCGTCAGGCAGTTCCTCCTCAACTACACCGAGACCGAGATTGCCCGCCGTGTCAACCACACCCTGGGCCGGGTGGAAGGGTACATCAAAGACTTCCTGCGCATTTGTATCGCTCATCGCCAGGGGTATACGGTGGAAGGTATCCGTCACCTGACGGGTCTGGCCAAGGGCGTGGTCGAGAAGCACCTGGAACACTACGCTGAACTCAGCGCCTCGCCCTTTTGGAAGGAGCATCTGGAGCGCAAACTTCGCTTCTATGAAGCCAGCATCGGCGCGGGTCTGGGCAAAAAGGGGGCGCTGGCATGAAAACATCCGGTCGCCTGCGCAAGAAGGCTGTATACGGTCCCCTGTGCCAGCAAACCCTGGAAGCGGTGCTAAAGCGGGAATTGATCAACCCTGTAGTTAGGACCTACAGGACTAACTGCAACTTCGGCTTCGAGACTTCGTCGTGAGCTCAGTCGAACGAACATGGGAGTGGTCGCTGATGTCCTGATTCAGCGCTTCCTGGCCATCATCGAAGGATACGCCCCACTACAGAAGCGACTTCGCCCTTATCAGACCCTTGTGCTGGCCGTAGACAAGAACGAGAGGTTTGGCTACGGCAAACGGATGGAGAGTTGTCGGCTGGTGCCAGTGATGGTCACCCTCATCAGCCCTGAGGAGCTACAGGAACTGGCTGAAGGGGTCAAACTGAGAGAATTGAGACCCGGAGTTGCCGCTCGCATCTTGAAAGAAGCCTATGACCAAGGAGGCGTGCTCCCCTTTTCCACCGTGGGCCTGCTCACTGGGCTACATTCTCCCACCGCCGTGAGCGATGCTGTGAAGCTGTTCTATGAGCAAAACCCTGGTGTGGTACTGCCCCACAGCGGGACCGTCTTCGACTTGGGCCGCACCTTAACTCACAAGAGGGTCTCTGTGCTGCTCAAACACCAGGGCTTGTTGACCCAGGAAATCGCTCGTCGCATCAATCACCATCCCTGCGCCGTGGCCCGCTACAACAACGATGATGAACGCGTAGGGCGGCTCTGGGAAGAAGGTAAATCGGCTGAGATGATCAGTTTCCTCACCGGTTTGTCTTTGGAAGTAGTGCAGGAGTACATTGCCATTCGCCAAGAACTCCAGCGGGAGACCAAAAGCGAAAGCTGATCTCGCTATCGTCCTCCACCGTCACCCAGGGGGTTGACAAAACTAGGGTTCTCGGCTATACTGCCAATACCCCAAGGGAGACGGCAGAGGGCAGCGGTTTACCGTTGCTTTCTCCCCTTCCTTCGTTCATTAGCCCTGAGTATGGGGCCTACACCCCAACAGGGTATACTACATTTGTGAGAAAGGAAGGACTTAAACGCAGGTGAGAGGCCATAGAAGATGAAGCAATTGGTATGGTACTACGAAACGTGTTAGGGGGACTTCAACTGACGGAAGGCTAGATATGGATTTTCAAGTCTATTGCGACGAAAGTCGAACTGAGTACTTCTATCAGGTGCCAGACGAAGAAAGGTACGTCCTTATCGGAGGGCTCTGGATCGAGGCCACCGAGCGGGAGAACTACAAAGCCAAGATCAAGGCACTCCGGGAGATCCACGACGTCTACGGCGAGTTTAAATGGAACCGTGCGAGTCCCTCGCGGCAGCAATTCTACCTTGCTCTCGTCGGTCTCTTTTTTGAGGAAGCCATGCGTTTTCGCTGTATCGTGCTTCCGGTGAGTCAGTTGGACGCTGTCCGGTTCCATCAGGCCGACAACGAGTTGATGTTCTACAAGTTCTACTATCAACTCCTGCATCACTGGATTCTAGATTTCAATCGCTATCGAATATTCGTGGATCTAAAGTCCAACCGTGTTCGAAGCCGGCTGCGTACCTTACATAGAGTGCTCCAGAATGCTAATCTGACCTCCGAGATTCTTGCAGTCCAGGCATTGCCCTCAAGCCAAGTGGACCTGTTGCAACTTGCCGATGTCTTGATTGGAGCAGTAGGCTATCATTTCCACCAGGAAATAGGAAGCTCTTCCAAACTGGCCGTTTTGAAAGAGATTGAGGATCATCTCGGCCATCCTATTCAGCCGACATCCAAGCGGGAACAAAAGTTCAATATCTTTAGGTTTCGCACGGGGGGAGGCTGGTAATGCCCTTGCCTCCTTTGCTCTCACTCCGCAATGAAGCAGCGTATCGTACCTACTTCGAGGCTCAGTACTGCAATACTACAGTAGTCACATTTGATGGCATTACTGTGCAGTTCTTTCCCGAGATATTCAATGAGGCCTTCTACCGCGACAGCAGCCGGGCAGCCAAAGACAAGGCCAACTTTGACCTCAAGCGAGCGCAAAGCATGGACTGGATCAGAGCTGTGTTGGAAGATTCGAGCCTGGAAGTCTATCGACGGGTGATGCCAAGCTCCAAGGTCCGACGGATTACCTTGGAACCCACTACTCCCTATGCAGTCATAATACAGATAGACTCGCGCAATGCGCGCCGCGCTCGCTTCATCACAGCCTATATTGTGGATAGTGCAAGCGCATTGACGAAGATGCGGTCAAACCCAAGGTGGTGAGCAGGAAACAAAAAAAGCCGCTGATTACGGTTCAGCGGCTGAAACCTTTGCGGGTCCCCTACTATAAGTAGAGGATAGCACACCAATTTCATGTATATTATACCATACCGGCGCGCTTTTGTCAATAGGGTTGCCAAGATTTTAAGGTAACGATGAGCTTGCACTTCTAGAGCAAATGTGTTAGAATAATACCAAAGTAAAAAAAGAAGCCCCTCGGCTATCGAGGAGCCAGGGGCGCGGCCAAGCCGGTGACGGCAGCCTGGCAAGGATAATCCTAGCATAAGTTTAACCGCCTGTCAAATCGGCAGGCGGTTTTTGCTTGTATGGGGGATTTCAGCAATGGAAAGCGAACAAGCGAGGGAGTAAGAAATGGGAAACAATGTTGACAAAACACCGACTAAGGCAAACGATACAGGCACAGAGAGTCTTGAAGAAGATTATCCTTTCCACCGACATGAGTTCCTGCCGATTAGATGCAGCCGCGATACAAACGACCAATTGCAGGAGGGCATTGGCTACGGAAGCCTGGAGTATTTCAGGGCTTTTATGAAGAACCTACAATCACGCTGGCTCTCAAACCCAAACCCGCCACTTATTCTCTCGGAGCCTGAACAACGAGAGGATATGCCGTGGCTGGATTGGGAGTTTCAGTACCCTCACTCTTATCCACAGGATGGTCATATCATGGCCATAGAAAGACCCGATATGAGCATAAGTGTCGTTATCCAACAACGCCAACGCGGTGCTCCCAACCCCGGTTTGTTTCGGCGGACAGTGAACAGGATTAGGGAGGAAATGATGGAGTGGGGGTACACTACCGCAGAAATACCGAAGCCCACACCAGGTGCCCCGTTGGAAGAATGGTTTGGCTACTACGATGTAATAAAGGACAGGTACAAGCGCAGAATAACCCTTGAAGACATTGCAAAGGATGCGGGGTTCCATCCTGACCATGTGAGGCATGAACACGCCAAGTATGCAAAGACGCATGGAAGAAGCAACAGAAACGAAACACATCCAAAGCACACCTAAAGCACAGAAATAGCACATCCTCACTTCCACTTTTTCGCTGTTCGTGGTACGCTATTATTATAGCGTACCTTTTTTGTTGGACGATGGGAGGATGCGTAATGAGGAGCAGCCGAATCACTATCTCACTTGAACGCCGTGAACGTGCGGCGCTGATGAAATTGGCCAAGACTGAGCTGCGTAGCCCTCGTGATCAGGCGCGCCACATCCTGCGGCGTGAGTTGGAGCGGCGCGGCTTGCTACCACCCGCCGACCAGCAGACGCAGGCCGAGCGGGAGGCGCCGGGCGATGAGTGAATACGCCATCACACTGGCGCGTTCGCCCGGCCTAAGTGATGGTGAGGCAAGGGCACGTCTCAATCGTGTATTCCGACTGCTGCTGGAGATTGCTGCACGCAAAGAAGCCAGCGACGGCGGCGAGGCTACTGACCTAGAGCCGTCGGCACCGAAGCCCACCATCACTGACGGAGAGGTGTAACGTGGATCGAAGCAAGATGAGAGAGATGGCCGCAGAGTCACAAGATGAGGCGGAACGACGAAAGCTGATCGAAAAGAGGGAGCTCTGGGAAGCGATCCCTATGTCAGAGTTGGAGAAGGAGTTGCGAAACATCTCTTGGCTTTGGCCGAAGTGGATCCCCCAGGGTTTCGTTACATCAATTTGCGCGCCAGGGGAAAGCGGAAAAAGCCTGTTGACTCTAAGCTTGGCGAAGACAATCCTGACGAACGGAAATTGGCCAGATGGTCAATCAGCCGGGTTGGGAAGTGCTGAAAAAGTCATCTGGGTCGAGGCGGAAGCTGGGCAAGTCATGCTGAAAGAGCGAGTTAAAGAATTACAGATACCAAGTGATCGCTTGTTCTTACCAGCCATTAAGGGAGACAAGTTTGGGCAGCCAGACTTGTCGTTAATAAGCCACCAGAGAGGTCTATGGCGGATGGTTGAGGCAGTACAGCCCGTGATGGTCGTAATAGATTCACTCGGTCAAGCCCAAACACGAAGCGAACACCAAAAGAAAGAAATCCAGCAGGTGATGACTTTTCTGCAACATCTTGCCAGGGACAACAACACGACCGTCCCAATCATTCACCACTTCAACAAGCCTCAGCAATTCCAGGTTGCAAGTGTTTGGCGAGTGCGTGGCAGCACGATAATCGCCAACGCCTGTAAGTCCATAATCGGGATCGAGCGAAAGGCGCAGTCCAGAACTCGGAAGGTATATCACACAAAAAGCAACTTGTCAGTATATCAGCCCCCTTTCGCGATGACAATCGGAGGCTCGAAACACCTAATTGAGTTTGCCCCTTGGACAGAGGAACTGGAGGAAGAGCCGGAGACCGACACGGGACGTTGTGCCGCCTGGCTGCAAGATTGCCTTGCCGAGCACGGCCCCCAGCGGCCAAAGACGATAATCGAATGGGCTGAAGAGAATGAGGGTTTTAGCCGAGCGACCGTCTACCGAGCTAAAGACTTGGCTCAAAACATCGTCTCAGATGGGGCTGGCCCTAGTTGTCACTGGAAGCTAAGACAGACCGACGATAGCTAGTTAATAGGCTAACGCCACAGTCGGACACGACGGATAGGGCTAACTTCCTTAGTACATATATTGAGTGAGATGGTATAGTGATACAATTAAACAGTGATACAGTTGAGACAATGAGATAGTTTGAACTGTCTCACTGTATCATCTCTCCCACCATATCTAACATACTACTGAGACAGCAATGGACGCAAGATTGCAAATTCGACTTGACAGCAGTTTGAAACAAGAAGCAGAGGACATCCTAGCCGACCGAGGAGCGTCCGAGAATTGGGATGTTTTTTGTGGGCGAGACTTGCAAAACCTAGAAGGATTCTAGCGAAACATCATGATGGATATTAGTGAAGGGCGAGGCCCCATGCCCGGCGAAGGTCGAGGCCCTGGCCGGCGATGGTGGGGCGTAGTCGAAGATACTCCCTGCCTCTGGATCACCTGGTTGGTGACCTTAGCCAAAGGCCGCGGCGTTCCCCTTGAGGAATTGGGCGTGAAGATCGGGGATCAGCAGATCGCTATCACCTCAGTACAGCTACGTTTTGGCCGGCGCTACTACTTCCGCTGTCCGATATGCCGTAGGCGGTGCGAGGCTATCTATTTTCTGGGGGACAATGTGGGTTGTCGGGTCTGCCTGCACCTCGGCTATCGTAGCCAGAAACACACGCCAGGCTCCCCGTGGCGCTATCTGATGATGGCCCTTGAGCGTGGAAAGCGGCACTGGGATTGGTTACCAGGACGTTATCGGCCTGCTCCCTCATTGACCGATGAATTTGCGGAGATGCTGCGGCAGGGGGCGATGAAGGCCGTGGATGAGATTATTGAGCGTGTGAAGATTGAGGAAAAAAGGGAAAAAACTTACGAGCGAGGATAAACACTCTCACTTGTGTCAATGTCTGTGAATTCTCTCTTTTGAGGAGGTAGATCGGGGGAAACGTGGCACTTCGTGGAGTTCTTTCCACAATGTCTATACCTATCGCCCCTGGGCACCTGGGGGAAATCTATCATGTAATCTGAATGAACCTTAATAACCCATAAAGCACCGCACGGCCCAAAGCTTGAAATTCTTGCCAGAGGGCAAATTGGGGCTTGACAAACTCCCTGAAATCTGGTATAATACGCTTAGGAGTATAAGCGTATGGGCAAGAAGAAGAAGTTGAACTTGACCATAGATGAGGACGTGATCAAGGCAGCCAAGAAAAAGGCGGTTGACGCGGATACCTCCGTTTCAGCGGAGGTGCAGCGATACCTAAGCCAATGGGTGAAGGATCCACTCCCTGATAAGAGCGGTTACCAAGTGCGGACAACGACTGAACCTCATGAGGGGATTGAACGAGAGGAGGGCTAACATGCCTAGACTGACATGCATTGCCATGTTGTTTGTCTGCGGGGTTTTCTTCATCGCTGGTTGGTCGGTTGCTGATGCACTTGGGATATTCCTTCTTCCTATCATAGGTGGATCGTGGTTCTTCATCTGCCGATTGTTGGGAGGCATCGTTGGGTTGCTTCTCGCCCGTCCCGTGATGGGCATCAAGACCAAATGGGGTTACCTTGGCACAACTGGGGTGGTGTTGCTCGCCATCCTTGTCTCCTGCGGAGCCGGTTCCGTGGGAAACCTCGCTAGATTGTCCCAGGAGACAGTGCTGGCCTATAGGTTGGAGAGCGGTGACACCACCGTCGCTGCAAGAGTCTGTATCTTTGAGAGTCAGTACAAGATGGGTTTACTGAGCCGAGAGGAGACAGACAAGTTCTGCGGCTACAAAACGGTAGTGGAGGAGTCGGAGGAGGGAGAGACGACCGTTCGGTACCGAGAGGTGCCAAAACCACACCCCCTCCTGTACGTTTGGGAGGTGGGTAAGCTCGTTCTGCTAGGTGTGATTGCGGTCTTAGTCTTTGCGCTGGGTGTAATGCCCTGGCGGAAAGAAGCTGCACAGCAAGACCTGAAAAATGGGGAATCTGGCGCGAAAGAGAAAGGTACTGACAAAGAAACATCGGCTAGTGAGCCGATGGCAAAAATGACCGAGCTTAGAGCGCTATTTGATGCGGGGTTGATAACTGAGGAGGAATACGAGAAAAAGAAAGCAGAGATACTTGTGGAACTGTAATACAGGTTCTCTGTAAGGCAAACAAAGCGGGCCGTGCGAGTGCTGTAACACTTCACACGACCCTGACCCCACACGCTGACACGGGCAGCGAGCAAGGCTAGTGATATTCTATCACAGCCTACCGTTTTAGTCAATGAGCGGCCTCCCTGTCAGCGGGATCACAGGGAGGCCGCTTTCGTTTTGAGAGGAGGGAGAGATGAGCAAGAGAGTAGTAACTTACGCCAGAGTTAGCACAGAAGACCAGGCAAAGCACGGTTACAGCCTTCCTTCGCAAAAGGAGGCATGTCGGAAGTATGCTGAGGAGCGAGACTGGGCGGTAGTAGCTGAAATCAGCGACGACGGCGTTAGCGGTGCCATCCTGGACCGGCCTGGCCTGGATCGGATCCGGGACCTGGCCCACGCAAGCCAGATTGATGCCGTGATCGTCTATGACTTGGATCGGCTTTCCCGCAAGGTTGTCCACCAACTACTCATAGAGGAAGAACTCAGTAAGTCAGAGGTTACGATTCGCTATGTCTTGGGCGACTATCGCGACGACGACGAAGGCCGCCTGCAAAAGCAGATACGGGCAGCCATCAGCGAGTATGAGAGAGCCAAGATCACTGAGAGGATGGAGCGGGGGAAACGCAGCAAGGCTCGCCGGGGGTTCGTCGTCGGTGCGGGCCGCATCCCCTACGGTTATCGTCGCGACGGCGATGGCCACTTGGTCGTTGAGGAACAAGAGGCCCACGTCATTCGGCTGATATTCGACTGGTACACGGGCCCCGAAGCATATGAATTTGCAAAGGGTAAGCCACTGGTGCTGCTAAATGGTAGCAACTTACTCCACATGCTGCAAAAGCACGGTTACAGAGCGAAGATTGACATTCAAGAGGCAAGGAGGTTACTGGGCCTGCGTCGAGCTTAGCGATCAAGGGCCAGTCATGGCCGAGCCTTAAGAGCTTATCCCTAGCCACGTGTGGCGTACTCCACGCAGATTGCACAAGAGTAAGTATTGGTTGAAAGCAACCTTCCCCCTGAACTCCAACCCCTCGCCTCCCTCCTCGACGCCCAGCCTCCCGATGTCCAAGAGGCTTTCCAATTCCCGCTGGCCACCACCAGGCACGAGGCTGGCATATGGCACAGCTTCTCTTGTAGGACTGTGAATTTCTCGCCGGTCAGGCCCGTGATATACCTCGAAAGTGCAAGCAGCAGGGTCCTGTAAAGATATGGGTAAAGTCAAGCTCACCCCCTTGACATTCTGCCCAATCTGTGCTATAATGTATATGTTCGATTCTCCCCTTGGGTGAATCACTGAATCAATATACAGGATTACCAACCCGTCTACCTGGGGGAGAACCTTGAGATTTTGGTTCAAGAACAAGAAACTGGAAGCTCTTTACACTGAAGAGAAGGGAGCGCACAAATACTCACCTGGTGTTGTTGATGCTTTCTTCGAGGTGATGTCCAACATCTCTGGCGCGGAGGACGAGCGCGATCTCCGCAACCTTAAGGCGCTGAGGTACAAGAAGCTAAGGGGCAACAGAAAAAGGCAACGCTCGATTCACCTGAATGATCAGTTTTGCTTGATCGTCGAGCGGGAGGAGGATAACCAGGGAAAGTACTTGCTGATTATTGGCATCGAGGATTACCACTGAAGCACCACTGGAATAGGAAACAAGGAGGGGAGTGATGAGCAGGGACCTTAGACCGGCCCGAGTTGCACCGCCAGGCCGCATCATCAGGCGCGAGTTGGATGCCCGGGGCTGGACCCAAAAGGACTTGGCAGAGATCATGGAGCGTCCCGCCCAAGCGGTCAGCCAGATCGTCCGGGGACACAAGCAAATCACGCCTGAGACCGCTTTGCAACTGGCGGCTGCTTTTGGCACCTCGCCAGAGTTATGGATCAACCTAGAAGCCAACTACCGACTCTACCAGGCCCGTAAAGAGGATGATAACGCCGAGATCGCTCGGAAAAGTCGCCTCTACAGCTTGGCTCCTGTTCCTGAATTGATCAATCGCGTCTGGATCATGGACACGGACTCGGTCGAGGAGTTGGAACGGGAGATCTGTGCCTTTTTGAAAATTGACTCTCCCGATCAACAGCCCCGTCTGGCTGCCAGTTTCCGCCACACCCAAGCACAGGAGCCAGAATTCAAAGCGCAGGTCGCCTGGGTCAGGCGGGTGGAGCAGCTGGCCAGTGCACAGAACGTGGGAGAGTTTGACCGGGTTCAGGTGCGGGCCGCGCTCCCTGACCTACTGGCCTGTGCAGCGGAGGTTGAAGATGTGGCTCAGGTGCCGGCACTGCTGCAGAGCCTGGGAATCCACTTTATAGTCGTGCCGCACTTGACCCATACATACCTGGATGGAGCCGCCTTCATCTTTGAAGGCCACCCTGTGACTGCCCTCACGTTGCGCTATGACAGGATTGACAGTTTCTGGTTCACTTTGCTGCATGAACTGGCGCACATCGTCGCTGGGCATGAGGGCCTTTACCTGGATAACCTTGATGAGCGTAATGGGAGCGATGTGGAGGACGAGGCGAATCAACTGGCGCAGGATTGGCTCGTTGAGCCCAAGGCTTTTGCTGAATTTGTGGCTGTTACCCGGCCTCGGTTTTCGAGGGCGAAAATAATCGCCTTCGCTCAGAGCCAGAAGCGGCACCCCGGCATCGTCTTGGGACGGTTGCACTACGAAGATGACTTAGTGCACTACAAGAACCTGCGTACCCTGCTGGTCAAAGTAAAGCCTTGGCTCACGGCCTGGATTGATACCTCCGGCCCTGCCTGAGAGCATTTGGCGAGATCCCGGTATGTTTGGGCCAAACGTGGTAGAATAAGCGTAACAACGAGACATAAAAGAAGCCCCTCGGCGTGAGGAGCCAGGGGCACGGCCAAGGTGCGGTGGACACCTCGGCAGGTAAAGTATAACACGAAATGAAGTCCGCTGCAAATTGGCGGACTTTTTTTGTTTGGAGGTCAAGGTGGCAACACGAACATTGCGCGGCCCATTCCCTGAAACGGGAAACGAGAAATTGGATACCCTTTTCGCCAATGCCGAGAAATGGAGCGAGATCGATCATCATGACCAGATTGGCCTTGTGGCTTATCGCTTTTATGTACGGCACCCTCGTTATCCAGAATGTACAGTGCTAGTGGAAGGCACTATGACCAAACTGGTAAGCAGCGCGCCCGGTTTCGCAATAAAAACGGGAGAAGTGAAGCGCACCATAACCGACAACGGCCTTACGCCAACCAAGGCCATCCGAGAATTGGCACGCTATACTCAGCGAGTGCGCGGCAAAATCCAACAAGCGTACAGAGGCGGACGCCCTGCTGGACTGTCTGAGAAAACACACCAGAAGTATTTGGACCTGGCCGCCAAATATTATGAAACCTACGAATTCTACAAGGGGCGAGACGGATTACCGCTCACTCAGGAGGAATTCTGTAAGGATCACAGACTATCAGTACGCACATTGCAGCGTGCATTGAGATACGCACGAGACCAAGGCCGTTCTAAGAAATAGATACCAAAAAAACGCTTCCGAAGCCATTTTTTGGCTGAAAACAGAATATTGATTTGCTATAATACCCCATGAAACCACAGCAACATTTCATGGGGTATTTTTGTGTTTGGAGAGGAGATGCCATGCGGCGTTATGCACCAAGTCGAGCGTATTTCACCAGACGGTTTGTGTTTGCGCTATCGCCACGCGACGACAAATTACTGACTCGCTTGGCAAGGCGGGAAGGTGAGCCAATGGCGGTTGTACTGCGCAGCCTGATCCGCCGAGCCGCCCGTGAGCGCGGCTTGTGGCCCCCGACTGCCCGCCAGCACGCCCCTAAGCAAGCTCAGGACGACTGGGAGGCGCAGGGTGATGGTTGAGTACACGATCAGCATGGAGCGTTCGCCCAGCCTGAGCGATGCCCAGGTCAGGACACGGCTGGCTTATGTCTATCGGTTGTTGCTGGAGATCGCCAGGTGTAAAGGCACCGCTGACAGTGTGGAGGCTGCCGACCCGGAACCGTCGGCGGCTGATGACGCCCGCCTGGAGGCGGACGTAAGCCCGTGCCCACTGCGGAGCGCCGGGCTATCGAGGCGGGGGGTGCCGGTGGCCTAGCACGCCGGTGCCCCCGCCACCACCCGCTAGGGGGTCAAAATGCAGGAGATAGATTGGACAGCGATCACGAAACGGCTGAAAGAGGAGTTGACGCCTCCCAATTACGAGCACCTGAAGACCTTGAAGTACGTCAGTTCATCCAACGGTGCGATCTTCCTCCAGGGAAAAGGCTACCAAGTTAAGACCGTCGAGCTTTTAAGGCCGGTAGTGGAGCGGGTCGCCAGTGGTGTCATGGACCGAAAAGTGGAGGTCGTGCTGGCGCTCGAGGGCGGCTTCTATACCCCGCAAGACATCGTTGAGTATTACGGAAGTTTCGAGTATTTGTGGGAGGACTGGATTGTCTCGAAGGCACTCAATCTCGTATCTGGCTATCCCGGACATGGAAAGACAAGTCTTATGCTTGATCTTTGCCTGCGCATGACGGAGGGCCAGCCTTGGCCTTGGCCGAACGAGGGGAACGCGCCTGCTGGCAAAGTGATCTGGATGATCACCGAAGATCCGGTAGGCTGGCACGAACGGGCGGATGAAATGGGCCTGCTGCCCAATCCAGATTTCATCCTCCCAGAGATCGAGCCAGATTTGACTAGGATTGATAAGCCCGATTTTAGGGGCGGCGTGGAAGACCTGGTTAGGCAACACCGACCCTTGATGGTTATCTTGGACTCTCTCACGGGGGGGCATATGCAGAAAGAGATTTGCGCCAGAGAGATGCGTCGGATGCTCACGCCTTGGGCTACTATGGCGTTGCGGTATGGTTTCGCTTTCGTTGGCTGCCACCACAATCGCAAACCACCTAGTTTGGAAGCGGCTAAGAAGCTGCCCAGGCCAGACCTTTTCAGCGTGCGGGGCAGTATTGACCTTACGGCCTTGGCTCGATCCGTGATCCAGGTCTGGCAACCTAATGAGGACGAGGATAAGGTCCGCGTCTGGGTAGAAAAGGGCAAGATAAACCCCCTGAGCTATCATTCATCCTCGACGACCGGCTCATCTGGCAAGGTCCGGTTGCCGAAGGGTCAGATTCCTACGAAACGAAGTTGGGTGCGGCGATGGACTGGTTGAGAAAAACGCTCAAGGCAAAACCCTTGCCCGCCAAGGGGGTGCATGGCGCGGCGGAAAAAGAGGGTATCTCGCCCAGAACTCTAAAGCGAGCGAAAAAGCCCTAGGCGTAAAATCAGAGAAATCAGAGGAAGGGCACTGGGTCTGGGTTCTACCTGAAAAATGATGGCACTCTTGGCACTGTTGGCACCCTTGGCATCCTTGGCAACCTTGCCAACAGTTCCAAGGATGCCAAGAAAACCTATCAGGCCAAGTTGGCCCCCTTTGCCTTGACCGGCGGCATGTGAGAGCGCCCACGCGCTGGCGGCGGCGTGATCCTGACGGCCCAGTGCGTCCGAAAAACAGAGGTGTTTTTTGTGGGCGAGACTTACAAAACGTAGAAAGGCTCTAGCGAAGCATTATGGACATTAGCGAGGGGCGTGGCCCCATGCCCGGGGAGGGCAAAGGCCCAGGCCGGCGATGGTGGGGCGTCGTCGAGGACACCCCCGTCCTCTGGATCACCTGGCTGCTCACGTTAGCCAAAGGGCGCGGCGCTCCCCTTGAGGAATTGGGCGTGAAGATCGGGGATCAGCAGATCGCTATCACCTCAGTACAACTACGTTTTGGCCGGCGCTACTACTTCCGCTGTCCGATATGCCGTAGGCGGTGCGAGGCTATCTATTGGCTGGGGGACAATGTGGGTTGTCGGGTCTGCCTGCACCTCGGCTATCGAAGCCAGAAACACACGCCAGGCTCCCCGTGGCGCTATCTCATGATGGCCCTTGACCGTGGAAAGCGGCACTGGGATTGGTTACCAGGACGTTATCGGCCTGCTCCCTCACTGAGCGATGAATTTGCGGAGATGCTGCGGCAGGGGGCGATGAAGGCCGTGGATGAGATTGTCGAGCGTGTGAAGATTGAGGAAAAAAGGGGAAAACCTTATGAGCGAGGGTAAACACTCTCGCTTGTGTCAATGTCTGTGAATTTTCTCTTTTGAGGAGGTAGATCGGGGGAAACGTGGCACTTCGTGGAGTTCTTTCCACAATGTCTATACCTATCGCCCCTGGGTGCCTGGGGGAAACCTATTATGTAATCTGAATGAACCTTAATAACCCATAAAGCACCGCACGGCCCAAACGCTAGACGCAGGAAAGGGCGATTTGACAAATACCGCGTTTGGTGGTATACTATCGTTGCTAAGCATAGGCAAAAAGAGCTAATGATAACACAACGTGTTTAGTCTGAAGTTCGAGGGATGACAGTGATTGAGCCTAAACCTAAAGAGGTCTACACACTTCAGGAAGCAGCGGAGTATTTGAAAGTTGCCTATGGCACTGTTTTGAGGTGGGCTACGCAGGGGAATCTCCCGGCTTTCAAGGTTGGCAAATTCTGGCGTGTCTATGGGCGAGACTTATTGACCCTTAACGAGCTTGGAGGCTTGGAAGAGGAACAAGAGCAATAAACAAAGCGGGCCGTGCAGGTGCTAGCACACCGACACGACCCTAACCCCCCGCTGACGACCTAAGCCAGGCAGCGAGAGGCTAGTTATATTCTAGCCAATTTGCCAAGTTTTGCAAATAAGCGGCCTATCTGCATTCGTCAGTGGGATTGCAGGTAGGCCGCTTTCGTTTTGAGAGGAGGGAGAGATGAGCAAGAGAGTAGTAACTTACGCCAGAGTTAGCACAGAAGACCAGGCAAAGCACGGTTACAGCCTTCCTTCGCAAAAGGAGGCATGTCGGAAGTATGCTGAGGAGCGAGACTGGGCGGTAGTAGCTGAAATCAGCGACGACGGCGTTAGCGGTGCCATCCTGGACCGGCCTGGCCTGGATCGGATCCGGGACCTGGCCCACGCAAGCCAGATTGATGCCGTGATCGTCTATGACTTGGATCGGCTTTCCCGCAAGGTTGTCCACCAACTACTCATAGAGGAAGAACTCAGTAAGTCAGAGGTTACGATTCGCTATGTCTTGGGCGACTATCGCGACGACGACGAAGGCCGCCTGCAAAAGCAGATACGGGCAGCCATCAGCGAGTATGAGAGAGCCAAGATCACTGAGAGGATGGAGCGGGGGAAACGCAGCAAGGCTCGCCGGGGGTTCGTCGTCGGTGCGGGCCGCATCCCCTACGGTTATCGTCGCGACGGCGATGGCCACTTGGTCGTTGAGGAACAAGAGGCCCACGTCATTCGGCTGATATTCGACTGGTACACCGGCCCCGAAGACGTGAGCATTAGGGAACTCGCTCGCCGGTTGACGTCCCTACCAGCCAAGACCCACCAAGGAAACAAAAACTGGCGATTGGGCACAGTGTCACTAATCCTGGCCAACGAGACCTATGCGGGTACGAAATACTATAATCGGCGGAAGCGACAAGCCCCGACTAAGACGGTATTACGCCCACAAGAGGAGTGGATCGCCATTTCTGTGCCTGGCATAGTGGACGGAGAGACCTTTGAGGCTGCTCAACGTCGTCTGGCTCACAACCGCAAAATGAAACGAAAACAGCCCCATCATAAGTACCTGTTGCGTGGTATGCTGAGGTGCGCAGAGTGCGGTTATGCTTATTGCGGAGAGTTCAAAAATGACAGGCGCTACTATCGGCACAGTAGAATGGGAAAACACCGGGCTCCCATGTTACGTGCCGACTTGGCAGAGGAGAAAGTCTGGGAGGCAATCAAAGAGGTTCTGCTTAACCCGTGGGCACTGTGGGAAGGCTATAGAGCCAGGGAAGCTGAAATAAGGAAGCAGAAGGCGCGGCTCATCGAGCGACTGGAGGCCACACTTAACCTGAAGGCCAAAGCCGAAGCCAAACTGGAGGCCCTGACAGATGCATACCTTGATCCAGACATCGGGATGCCGAAAAACGAGTACACCCGCCGGCGACGGGATATCGAAAAGGAGATTGCGGAATGGGAACGGGAAGGCCGGGAGATTCAAGGGCGATTGGAAACAGAAGCCATAACACAAGAACGAATGCAAGCCATAGAAACCTTTGCGGTTGAGGTCGCTGAAGGCATTGAACTCTTGGACTTCGAGGAGAAACGGAAGGTTTTGAGGATGCTAGAGGTGAGCGGCAAGGTATACCAGGATGATAAGGAGCCTTGGATCGAGCTAGAGGGGCTTTTCCCACTCACAGAGGTGGGGTTATCGTCTACAACATCTCAATGTAGTTGATGCCGCCGTAGGCAGAACAGAGTTGGTCTTAAATCCCGCACTGCTGTTTGAGGATGTCTGTTTCCAATAGATTGGGCCACGTGGGCGACTTCGTGCGGTGTCAGACGTCCGGATGTGAGGCAATCCAGGGCACCAACGAGGGCGACGGTGACGGAGGCTGAGATGCCGGTCGAAGCACCGGCAGGCGCTTCGCAAAAAATGGTGACCTGAATGGTGATGTCATCAGGCACGCCCATGCGCTCAATGGCAGCCTCCAGCAGCGGATGCCGATCCCAGGTTGTCTTTTTGAGGTGCCGTACATACCGTTCGCCGTAGTTTTCGGCGTAGATGACGACGCGCTCTTCCTGGTCGTCGTAGGGGCAGACTTCAATCTGCACTTCGGCATAGGGATAGACGCCGATGTTGAAGATTTTGCCATACTCGGCTAACCAGGTATCGGTCCAGCCGCCATTGTCACAGATGCGGATGGGGGCGACGCTGTTGATGATGCGTAATGGCCGTTTCTGCTCTTTTTCACTCATAGTGTAACCTCCGCTATGAATTGAAAAGCACCTCTGCTGTGCCGAGCAAGGCCGCTTTCTCACAGCAACTCCTCAAACCCGTAGATGCTCTGCTCAAATCAGTTCCTCAACCAATTAGCTGCGGGCTGTCTCCAGCATGGCCACGATATTCTCTGGAGGGACATCAGCCTGGATGTTATGCACCTGGTTGAAGACGTAACCACCCCCAGGGGCGAAGATGCCCAGGAGCCTTTTCACCTCGGCCGCTACCTCCTCCGCGGTGCTACGCGGGAGGGTGTGTTGAGTGTCGCATCCCCCGCCCCAGAAGGTGAGGTCCGCACCGAACTCCCGCTTCAACCGGACGGGATCCATCCCCGCGGCCGAGATCTGCACCGGGTTAAGGATCTGAACCCCGGCCTCGATGAGGTCGGGGATCAGGGGGTAGATGCTGCCGCAGGAATGGAGGAAGACGTATATCTCCGGGTAATGCTGATGGACGTAGCCGTAGATGCGGGTATGGCAGGGTTTGATCCAGCGACGGTACGTCTGAGGCGAAATCTGAAGCCCGTGTTGGGTGCCCAAATCATCCACCGTGGCGATGATCTGGATGTAGGGCCCAACGGCGTCCAGGTAGCGGGCCAGGTTGGCGAGGTGAACCTGGGTCAGCTTTTCTAGGAAGGCCTCGAGGAAGTGGCCTCCTCGGGCCAGGTCAATCATAAACCGTTCCCAGCCGCGCAAGTTCTGCCCTGCCTCCAGGATGCTCCCCCCGAAATTACCTACGATGGCGTAATCGGTGTTCTCGTAGAGGTAGCGAGCCCGGTCGCGGAGGAGTATCAGCTCGTCGTCGCTGTAGCTCCGCAAGGGGAAGGGCTCCAGGCTTCGCCCTGAGGCTCTGCCCGAAGGGTCGGCCGAAGTGGTGGCCTCGGCCAGGGGATGGTAGATGCGATAGAAGTAGTGGCTGCTGGAGGGACGGTAGCGCACCCGTCGGCCGTCCTCCAGTTGGTAGAGCGAGCCATCGGGCGCTGTTTCGGTGGTGAAATCGGCCACTATGCGGGCCGTGTAGCCGTCGGGGAGGGTGTAGGGTTGCCAGCCCCGGAGTTGATCCAGGTCCAGCGGCACGACATCAAGGCCGAAGAGGTCCAGGACAGGGGGCTCCACTACAGCCAGTTGTTGGCCAGTATCATAGACATAAATGTCTCCCCCAGTGATCCCAAGGTGCTCCTTGAGCCGCCGGTAGCTCAGAGCGGTGATCCCGGTAGCACGCATGCCACCCAGGTCAATAGGCACACGGTCGGGCACCTCATGATGAAGAGTCGCCACCACCCGTTCTCGTGAGTTCATCCATCCCCCCCTGGCGTGGCGATGGTCACGTAAATGGGATTCGAC